>CXWL01011676.1_pt1 | contig 35988 bp, 40 predicted proteins | sample 590931 | NCBI WGS metagenome assembly CXWL01 (sample SAMEA3498368, study PRJEB10139) | groundwater metagenome | biome: water well; material: biofilm material | place: Germany | collected 2015-04-27
CGATCACGCTGATCTTCATGACGTCGGCTCTGGAATGATTGCCGTCGTTTCAATCTCGATCTTGGCGGCGTCCTCGATCAGCGCCGATACTTCGACCACGGCCATGCAGGGGAACACTTTGCCGAAGATGTCGCGCCAAGCCTCGCCCACTTGCGCGAGGGCTGCGAGATATTCGCTTTTGTCGGTGATGTAGCAGGTCATGCGGACGATATCGGCCGGTTTGGCGCCGCCTTCGGCGAGAATGGCGCGTGTGTTCAACAACGCTTGCCGAAATTGGCCCGAGAAATCGGGATGTTCGAATTTCTCTTCCGTGTTCCAGCCGATCACGCCGGCGGTGAACACCATGCGCCCGGACGCGGCGATCCCGTTGGCATAGCCCTTGGGGCGCACCCAGCCGGGCGGTTGCAGGATTTGACGGCTCATGGCTTGGCCTCGCTGCGAAAGTTCTCGATGTGTTGTCGTGCGATCACGATCTTCTGGACCTCCGAGGCGCCTTCATAGATGCGCAACGCACGGATCTCCCGGTAGAGTTCTTCAACTTTGGATCCGGTCTTGACGCCCAGGCCGCCAAGCAATTGCACCGCCTTGTCGATGATTACTTGCCCGTGGTCGGTGGCGAAGAGCTTGGCCATGGCCGCCTCGCGCGTCACGCGGGTGCGCTGAACGTCCTTCACCCACGCGGAGCGGTAGATCAGGAGGGCGGCTGCGTCGACATCGAGCGCCATTTCGGCCAATTGGGATTGCGCGATCGGCAGATCCGAGAGCGTGGCGCCGAACATGCGCCGTGAGAGCGCATGGCCGGTGGCCTCGTCGAGCGCGCGGCGTGCGAAACCGAGCGCCGCGGCGCCGACCGTGGTGCGGAAGATATCGAGGGTGGTCAATGCGATCTTGAACCCCTCGCCCTCCGCGCCAATGCGTTGGCCGGAATCGATGCGGCATTCGTCGAAGGCGATCCGCGCGAGCGGATGCGGGGCGATGACGTCGATGCGTTCGGGGATGGAAAAGCCTTCTGTCTTCGCATCGAGCACAATAGCGGAAACACCTCTTGCGCCTTCACCGGTTCGAGCGAACACGCAGTAGAAATCGGCGATGCCGCCGTTTGAGATCCAGGTTTTTTCCCCGCTCAGGGAATAGCCGGTCGCGGTGGGCGTCAACGCGCTTTTGATCGCGGCGGCGTCGGAGCCGGCGTCCGGCTCCGAAAGCGCGAAGGCGGCGATCTTCTCTCCGGTGGCCACTGCGGGAAGATATTTCTGCTTGAGCGCCTCTGAGCCAAAAAGCGAGATCGCGCCGGAACCCAATCCCTGCATGGCGAAAGCAAAGTCGGCGAGGCCGGAATGAAACGCCAGGGTCTCGCGGATGATGGCGAGCGCACGCACCTCAAGCGCATCCGTGGCGCCGCCATNNCCTCAAGCGCATCCGTGGCGCCGCCATAGGCGGCTGGCACGCAATAGCGCAGCCAACCCGCCTCTCCCAATGCGCGCACGAGCGCTTGGCACGTGGCGTCGACGTCGTCATGCCCGCCCGCCAGCAGAGGCGGGAGCGACTGGCGCGCCCAATGGTCGATGTCGAGCGCCAATTGCTTGTGATGCGGCGCCAGGAACGGCCAGTCCAAATACGAGCGATCCATTTCAATCGCCCTCAAACACGGGCTTCTGTTTCGCAACGAAGGCGAGATAGGCGCGCTCGAAATCCTTGGTTTGCATGCAGATGGCTTGCGCCTGCGCCTCGGCTTCGAGGGCTGTATCGAGGCTCATGTCCCATTCCATGTTGAGTTGGTTCTTGGTCATGCCATTGGCGAAGCTCGGGCCAGCGGCGAGTTTACGCGCGGACTCCATCGTCAGTTCGTCGAGCTTGTCTGCTGGCGAAAGCGCGTTGAAATAGCCCCAGGCTAACCCCTCGTCGGCGCTCATGGCGCGCCCGAAGTACAACAATTCGGCCGCTCGGCCCTGACCAATGATGCGCGGGAGCATGGCGCATGCGCCCATGTCGCAGCCGGCCAAGCCCACCCGGTTGAACAGAAACGCCGTCTTCGCCTCTGGCGTGGCGTAGCGAATGTCGGAGGCCATGGCGATGATCGCGCCAGCCCCGGCGCTGACGCCGTCCACAGCGGCGATGATCGGTTGCGGGCAGTGGCGCATGGCTTTGACCAGGTCGCCGGTCATGCGGGTGAAATTCAGCAATTCCGGCATGCCCATCTTTGTAAGCGGGGCGATGATTTCGTGGACGTCGCCGCCGGAGCAGAAATTGCCGCCCTGGCTGGCGAACACCACCGCCTTGACCGCTTTGACATAGGCGAGTGCACGAAACGCGTCGCGCAATTCCGCATAGGACTCGAACGTCAGCGGGTTCTTCCGCTCCGGGCGATTAAGCGAGATGCGCGCGACCCCGTCGGCGAAACTCCAGAGAAAGTGCGTAGGCGAGAAGGTGTCAGGGTTCATGGGGCGCTCTCTCTGATTTGACTATTTTATCGGGGACGATCTCGCCAAGAAGGCCGCGCAGCGCCGTTAGCTGCGCAGCGCTCAGGGTCGCAAATGCCTCGTCAATCCATTGGCGATGTTCTCGCGCCATGTCTGTGAAAATCCGCTTACCTCTCTTGGTGAGCGCAAAAATAGCCACGCGCCCGTCGCTCGAGTCAACACGACGCGTGACGAGGCCTTCTCGAACAAGGGGCGCGGTGACCTGCGTGGTGGCGCCGTCGGAGACCATCAATTTCGCCGTGAGGGCGCCGGCGCGAAGGCCGCGGGGCTGGGCGCGATCAAGCGCCGAAAGGACGTCAAAGCGCGAGATAGAGTGACCGAAGCGACGCCGAAACGCGGCGTCGACGGCCTTCTCAAGTCCGCGCGAAACGCGGAGCAATGCGAGCCAGGTCCGCAATGTTTCGTGATTGTCGCTCACGCCATTTAGTCTCCGCCGTGGGCCAAGGATCGCCTTGTTGCACAAAGCGTTTCCTCGATCTTTTTCTGTTGAGTCCGGCGGCAGGGCTGCATGTCCATACGGGCTCAAGCCGCGGCGAGCGCAAAACCAACGGGCGTCGTGCCTCTGCCGTCGCGGCCAGTCTGACAAGATATTTTAGAGCGAAAATAATCACCGTCAATCGGAATCCGCAAGCCCTGATGAGCGGGGCAATCTTCAGGTGCTGAAGTTTGATGCCAATTGCGCTTGTCCGAGTGCGCGAGGTAAGATCGAGTTCACAAAAGAAGGCGAGGAGGCGCAGGCGATGCTCGGGTTGATGCAGGATTGGCCGCTGACGGTCGATAAGATTCTGGACCACGCCCATTCCTGGTTTCCCAAGCGGGAAGTGGTCACGCGCAGCATCGAGGGCCCGATCTCGCGCACGACGTATGGAAACATCTGGCGGCGCGCCAAGCAGGTCACCAATGCGCTGCAGGAGCGCGGCATTGGCCTCGGCGACCGCGTCGCTACGCTTGCCTGGAATACCGAGCGGCACATGGAGACCTGGTACGGCGCCATGGGCATGGGCGCTGTGCTGCACACGGTGAACCCGCGCCTGTTTCCCGAGCAGATCGCCTGGATCATCAACCACGCCGAGGACAAGATTTTGTTCCTCGACACGACGTTCGCGGCCACCATTGAGAAGATCGCGCCCCAGCTCCCCAGCGTGAAGGCCTACGTGTTCCTCACCGACCGCGAGCACATGCGGCAAACCAGCTTGCCCGGCGCCATCGCTTACGAGGATTTCATCCACGGTCATTTCCAGGAGGCGCGCTGGGGCGGCTTCGAGGAAAACACCGCCTGCGGGCTCTGCTACACTTCGGGCACCACGGGCGACCCCAAGGGCGTGCTCTATTCGCACCGTTCCAACATGTTGCACGCGCTCGCCGCCAACCAGACCGATTGTTTCGGCGCGGGCGCCGCCGACACCGTGTTGCCGGTCGTGCCGATGTTCCACGCCAACGCCTGGGCGATCGCGTTCGTGGCGCCGATGTGCGGAGCGAAATTGGTCATGCCGGGTGCGAAGCTCGACGGCGCCAGCATCTTCGAATTGCTCGAGACCGAGAAGGTCACCTTCACCGCCGCTGTGCCCACCGTGTGGCTGATGCTCTTGAATTATCTACGCGAAACCAATTCGAAGCTCACCACCTTGAAGCGCGTCGCTATTGGCGGCTCGGCGGTGCCGGAAGCGGTGTTGCGCGCGTTCGAACAGGATTACGGCGTCGAGGTGATCCACGCCTGGGGCATGACCGAGATGAGCCCGATAGGCACCATCGGCAAGCCGCTGGCCGAGCATTACGCGCAAGGGCCGGAAGCTTTGATCAAGACCAAGCTCAAGCAGGGGCGGGCGTTGTTCACCGTCGACATGAAGATCGTCGACGATGCCGGCGTCGAGAAGCCCCACGACGGCAAGGCGTTCGGGCGCTTGATGGTGAAAGGCCCGGCGGTGTCGCGCGCTTATTTCAAGAACGCCGGCGCGCGCAACGAGAAGGGCGAATGCCTGGAGGCGGACGGGTTCTTCGATACCGGCGATGTCGCCACGCTCGACGAACTCGGCGTGATGCAAATCACCGACCGCGCCAAGGACGTGATCAAGTCGGGCGGAGAATGGATTTCCTCCATCGACATCGAGAACATCGCAGTCGGCTGCGAGGGTGTCGCCAATGCCGCGGTGATCGGCGTCGCGCACCCGAAATGGGACGAACGGCCCTTGCTGATTATCGAACCCAAGCCCGGCGCCAATCCAAGCAAGGAACAAGTGCTCGCGTTCCTGGAGGGAAAGATCGCCAAATGGTGGACGCCAGACGACGTTGTGCAGACTGAAAAAATCCCACTCGGGGCGACCGGAAAAATCAACAAGTTGGCGCTGCGCGAGATGTTCAAAGATTATCGCTTGCCGGAGGCGTGAACGAAAGCCGTTGGCATGCGCCGATGCACGTGATTGGAGCGCGCCGCCTCTGGCGGCGCATGCGCGGCCGGAGGCCGCGCGCTCCAACCTATAAGGAGGCGACATGCGCTTGTCCAAAATAACCTTGCTCGTGCGCGATTATGACGAGGCGATAGCCTACTACACGGGCGCGCTTGGCTTCCAGCTTGTGGAGAACACGGAGATGGGCGCGGGTAAGCGCTGGGTTGTCGTGTCGCCGGGCGCTGGATCGGCGGAAGTCCTGTTGGCGAAGGGGGCCAACGAAGCCCAAGTCGCCCGAGCGGGGGACCAGACCGGGGGGCGGGTGGCGTTCTTCCTCGACACCGACGATTTCGACCGCGATCACGGCGTTTTTTTGGCCCGCGGGGTGAAATTCCTCGAAGCCCCGCGTGCAGAGGCCTATGGCAAGGTGGCCGTGTTCGAGGATATCTACGGCAATAAATGGGACCTCGTGCAGAAGCACGCCTGAGCGTGCCGAGGCGCTCAGTCGGGCAAGGCCCAAGGGGGTAAGACATGGACAAATTTCGCGACAACGCCGTCCGCCTCGCGCTGGTGTTGGCGTTGCTGACGCCAGCCTATTTCGCATTCGCCGCGCTTGGCGTGAAATTCGGGCTGTTCGATTGGCGCATGGGACTTGGTGGCTTGACGATGGAGTGGGGGCCGCGCGTCATTGGCGGCGTCGCGGCGCTAGCGGCGATTGCGTTGGCGCTAGCCTTCTTCACGCCGCCCCGGCGCGGGGTGCTCAGCGCTTGCATCGCACTGCTGATCCCATTGCTTGGCGCCGGCTACGGCATCTATGTCGGGCGTCAAGCCCAAAGCATCGCTCCGATCCACGACATCAGCACCGACCTTGAAAAACCTCCCGTCTTCAGCGCCGAAGTCACGCGCGCACGCGCTGCAGTGCCGGCGGGTAACGATCTCGACCTGCACTCAAAACGCGATTCAGAGGGCACGCCCTTTGTCGAATGGCAACGCCGCCAGTATGGCGACATCACTCACGTCTCGACTGGTCTTGCGAGCGGTCGCGCCTTCGAAATCGCCTCCGAACTCGCGCACAGCCAGAACTGGCGCATGGGCCGGGTCGACGCCGCCAACGGCGTGATCGAAGCTGTGGCGGAGACGTTTTGGTTCGGCTTCAAGGACGATATTGCCATTCGCATTCGCCCAGACGGCTTAGGCGCGCGCATCGACATGCGTTCGGTCAGCCGGGTTGGGCGCTCCGATCTCGGCGCCAACGCCAAGCGGATGCGCGCGTTTCTCGCCACGCTTCGCGCCCGCCTCGAAGACGCCGAGGCGCAATCGGGGCCAGCTCCTGCGCCGCCGCGCGAGGGCAGCGAAGGCGATGCGCCGCCGGCCCCGCCCCCATGAGGCGCCTGGTGTGGCCTTCGACATGCTCAGGCTGACGCAGGATGGCGTCACGCTGAGTCTGTCGAAGCGCAACATCGCGCGAGCCTATTCCTCCAGCGAGAGGTATTCCAGATTGGCCTTGCGCACGCCTTCGCCAGCCTCGTCGTACAAGAAGGGGACGAACACGTAGCGCCTCCCCTTGGTAACTGCGGTGGCGCGGTGCATCAGCGAGCAGGAGAAAACGCATGCGCCGCCCGGCGGCGGGCGGAAGCGATGCTGGCCGAATTCGGGAAACACGAGGTCGCCGCCTTCGTAATCGTCGTTGAGATTGAGTGAGACCGCAAAACGCCTGTGCGCCGTGCCCTTGGTGGTATTGTCGCGGTGAGCGGCGAAGTGGCCCTTCTCGGCGGAATCGTAGCAGGCGACGAGATATCGCTCGATGCGCGTGACCTCGAATTGAAACGCGCGCTTGATTTCCGGTGCGATGCGCCGGCGGATGCGTTCGCGGCACACGGCGATCAAATTCTGGTCGTCCATGAACCAGTCGCGGCGAATCTTGTGGTCGCGATCGTGCTTTCTCACGGTCACGCCTTCGCGCTCGACCATGAAGCCGCTTTCGACGCCGCCGCTGATTTGATGGCCTTCAATCAGGCGCCGGCAGAGGTCTGGCTCCAACACATCCGGCACGGTCAAGGTCGGCGCATGGACAATCGCGCGCTGTGCGGGCGCGGGCGCGTGGTGGCGCGCAAACACTTCGAACGCATCGTTGGCGTGGGTCTGGGGATTGCGCACGGGCATGATTGCTTTGATGCGAAGGCGTGCGTCAACGACGAAGGAAATAGCGCGTACCTTGCCGCCGACGATGGCGCCGTAGAGCGCGGCTGCTTGGCGTTCGGCGTCAAACAGGTAGCGGGCGCTGGTGACGCCATCGGGCATGCGGACCTCGCAATCGGCGGGATCGGCGGTGAGGATAAGCAGGGCGTTCACGTAGGGAGCGAGGCGGGGGACGCATTCGAGGAGGCCGTCGCGGACCGCGGCGTCGTCGGGGTTCGAGAGCGATTCCAGAAACGTTATAAGGATTGTGCGGCCGCCTAGAGCCGGGAAGGAGAATTTCCCATTGATGTCGGAGCGCAGGTAAAACCACGGGGCGGTGTCGCCGGGCGACAGCGGCGGCGCGAGCAGCGCGGGCGCGTTCAGTGGGACGATGTCTTCCGGCGTCGGCACGAGGCCCTCCAAGCCCGCCGAATCTAACCGATCGGCCTTAGGTTTTCAGCCAAAATTCGCTGTCTACGCACGCCGGGCCTTCACACTCTGCGCGGCCAAGCCGGACAAGGCGTATCATGTGGGCGAGCACAGAATGGCAGGCGGCCGGGTGCAGCCGTTTGTCCACATCGGCGTACATTTCGGTGACCATGTCCTTGATCAGTCGCTTGCCGTTTTCGAGCTGCCGCAGCACTTGCGCCTCGCGGTCGAGGCGGTGATCGAGGTAGGATTGGACGAAGGCGTGCGGCTCGCGAATCGGCGGGCCATGCGTCGGCCAAAGCACATCGTAGTCGCGATCGCGTACTTTGACGAGGCTGTCGAGATAGGCGCTCATGTCTCCATCGGGTGGGCCAATCACTGTGGTGGACCAGCCCATGATGTGATCGCCGGAAAAGAGCGCGTTCTCCTCGATCAGCGCATAGGCCATGTGGTGTGATGTGTGGCCGGGCGTCGCCACGACCTGAATGCTCCACCCTGGCCCCTCGAAGCGGTCGCCGTCGCTAACCGCCGCATCAGGCTCAAACTGGCCGTCGTCGCCCGCTTCCAGGCGGACGCTGTCGCAGGGGCTTTCAATCAGCGGTATTGAACTGGCGTAGATCTTGGCGCCGGTGCGCTCCGCGAGCGGGCGCGCGGCAGGGCTGTGGTCCATATGGGAATGGGTGACGAAGATGTGGGTGAGGCGTTCGCCCTCGAGCGCGCGCATCAGCGCATCCAGATGTTCGGGCGTGTCGGGCCCCGGGTCGATGAGTGCGACCTCGCCGCGCCCAATTATGTACACGCCGGTGCCGGTGAATGTGAACGGTCCGGGATTATTGGCGATGACACGCCGGATCAGCGGGCTGACCTGCTGTGCTTCGCCGTAGGCGAAGTCCATCTCGCGCACGAACGCGATTTTGTACGCCATAACGCGCCAACTCCGCCTCAGTCCTCTGTCCCAAGCGCGAACGCGCGGAACGCTCCGGCAAGCATGCGGATGGCCTTCAATTTGTCGGGGAGATTGAGTGTGATCGGCGGGCCCATATCGGTTTTGTTGGCGTCGACGATGTAGAGTTTGCCATCGCTCTTATCGCGCAGCACGTCCACACCGCCCCATTCCAAACCGATCGCCTGGGTAAAAGCCGTGATCTTGCCCAATTCCTCCGGCGAAAAGACCTCGTCCGGCGCTCGCAGCAGCACTTCAGCATTCGTATTGACGAAGCGCTTGGTTACAGGGCGACGCTTGATAAAAACGCAGGCGGCCTTGCCGCCGACAGTGCAGGTGCGCAAATCTTCGACCAGTTCGGGATCTAAGCCGCGATTGTCGACCACCCGCTGATAAACCCGGCCGGCGACGGGTTTTGTCGGGCATTGCACGATGCGCCCGTCATGGGCGGCGTTAATCTCGGACTTCTCCACCGCTGGTCCGACATGGGTCAGCGGATCGATCGCGAGCGGATTGCCGAAGGCAATCGCGCAGGCGCGCGCCACTTTGGATTTGGAGACGTCCGTGCAGGCGAAATTGATCAATCTGACACCCGGCTTAAGCTGTGGCGGCGGTGGATTGGGGCTGTAGGTGGCGTCCTCGAATTGCATCACCACATCAGCGTGGGTGGCGTCCTTTGCGAGCTTGGCGCCCGCGGCGCGCGCAACCGCCCAGATCAAGTACCAAGGTCTTGCCCGCTCAGGCGTGAAAGCGATCGTAAAGCTGGGGGTGCGCGGCTCGATGCTCTGAGCGGCGAAAAAGAAGCGAAACCAGGCGCTGACTTGCTTGATGATCGAGGGCGAGTAGGGGACGCGCGCGCCTGTCTTTCGCACCGTGAGGCCGGTCAGCCCCCACTCAAAGTCGCGCAGCCAGACCGGGCCGGACGTCTGAAACACAGGTTCGGAAGTGTCGCTCATGGCGCGCGCCTCGCGGCGCGGAGTTTGCAGCTGTGCCAATGCAACGGAGGAAGGCATATGCGCGCGGCGGCTGACACAGCCCTATTTCTACTCGATCGTGTGCGCACGATGCTGCTCGCCATGTCCCTCATTATCCTGATCAAGATTGCCCTGACCCAATTGGGTTAACACCCGCCTCGTTCGCAGCGACTGTTTCCAATACTCCCCGCACCCCCGCCAGATCGTACCCTACGTTTGCCGCCAGCGCGAGCAGCTCCTCGGACGGTCGAGCGCCTGACTGGGCCTGCGCCATCGCCCAGGCCATTATTGAGCGCGTCCCGGTTCGGCAATAGGCGAGGACAGGGCCCTCAGCCGTCTTCAGCAGTTGCGTGGTCGCCGCGACGGTTTCGGGCGGGGGGCGGCCCTGGAATGGCAGGGCTTGGAACTGGAGCCCCACGGCTTCGGCGGCAGATCTCATTTCGCTGTCGGAAGGCTGGTCAATCGCCTCGCCGTCGGGGCGGTTGCAGATCACAAGCCGAAATCCGGCTGCCGCCGCTTCGGCCATATCCGCCGGGGCGAGTTGGGGCGCGACGGCAAATTGAGGGGTGACGGTCCTAAAGTCAGCCATGGACCGCAAAGTTGACACAGCTTTCCGGGGAAGCAAGGTTCGCGCGCTGCGGTTCGTCCCGATCCGCGCTTCAGGATTGCGGGGAAATGCTTACTCAGGCGGTTCGTCGTCTCCTCGTGGCGGTTCCCACGCTGCTTTGCATCATCGCCGGCGCGTTTTTCCTGATGCACGCAGCCCCGGGCGGGCCGTTCACCAAAGAACGCCAGATGCCCCCCGAGATCGAGCGGCGGCTGGAGCGCCAGTACGGGCTCGATCTTCCGGTCGGCGAGCAATTGCAACGTTATGTCGGCGGGCTGTTGCGAGGCGATCTGGGTCCCTCGATGGTCTACAAGGACAAGACCGTCGCCGATATCCTGGCTGAGGGCGCACCGACCAGCGCCTTGTTGGGGCTGGGCGCCATGAGCTTGGCGCTGCTCCTGGGAGGCGCGCTCGGGGTGCTGGCGGCAGTGCGACAGAATCTGGCGCAGGATTATGCGGTAATGGCGCTTGCCATCGTGGGCGTGTGCCTTCCGCCCTTGGTGATCGGGCCGCTGATGCAGCTCTTGTTCGGGATCCAGTGGAGCCTCTTGCCCACCAGCGGACTCTACCGCGACGAGTTTCGCGCGAGTTATCTGGTGTTGCCCATACTCACCCTGTCCTTACCGCTGATCGCAATCATCTCGCGGTTGATGCGCGCCAGCATGATCGAAGCCCTGCGCTCCAACGCGGTGCGCACGGCGCGCGCGAAGGGATTGCCGGAAGCGCAGGTAATTTGGCGCCACGCACTGCCGGTGGCGATGTTGCCGGTGATCTCATATGCGGGTCCAGCGCTTGCCGGTGCGATGGCGGGATCGTTCGTTGTGGAGACAGTGTTTCAACTCCCGGGCATCGGCAAGCAATTCGTGCTCGCCGCGGGCCAACGCGACTACACCATGGTGATGGGCGTGGTATTGCTCTATTCGGTGCTGATCATCGTTTTCAACCTGCTTGCTGACCTCGCTTATCGCGTGCTCGACCCAAGGACGCGGACGCCATGACCGACATCCTGCTCGACGAAACCCCGCTGGCGCCGCAGGTAGTCAAGGGCCGCTCGCTCTGGGAGGACGCGCGTCGGCGCTTGATGCGCAACCCCGCAGCGGTCGTTAGCCTTTACGTGCTGGCGGTGCTGGTTCTGCTTGCGGCGTTCGGTCCGTTTCTGTGGGTGCACAAATACAACGAAATTTTTCCCGATCAGGTGGCGATCGCACCGACGTTGGCGGATATGCATCTGCTCGGAACCGACACCGTAGGACGCGACATGGTGGCGCGCATTCTGTTTGGACTTGGCATTTCGCTGATGGTGGGGGCGGCGGCCACTTTGGTGGCGCTCACCATCGGGGTGGCGTGGGGCGCGACCGCGGGGTTTCTGGGGGGCTTCGTAGACGAAGCGATGATGCGGTTCGTCGATGTGCTTTACGCGATACCCTTCGTGTTTTTCGTCATCGTGCTGATGACGGTGGTGCAGTTGGATGACGCGTGGGCCAATCTGCTGCTGATCTTCATGGCAATCGGCGCAGTGGAATGGCTAACCATGTCGCGCATCGTGCGCGGCCAGGCGATTTCTCTGCGCAGGCGCGAATTCGTGGAAGCCGCCCGCGCTGCCGGCGCCACCCCGTTGCAAATTGTCTTCCGCCATATTGTCCCAAACGTGCTTGGACCGGTGGTTGTGTTTGCGACCCTGAACATCCCGGTGATCATCCTGACCGAGAGTTTCCTGTCGTTTATCGGCCTGGGCGTGCAGGAGCCACTGACGTCGCTGGGGCGGTTGATAAAGGAGGGAACCGATCAGATGGTCACCTCACCTTGGATGTTGATGGCGCCTGCGGCGACCATGCTGGTTACGCTTCTCGCGCTCAATTTTCTGGGCGACGGGCTGAGCGACGCGCTCGACCCGAAGGAGCGCTGATCGATGAACCTTGGCGGCAACCGGAGAAATGTATTGCTCGGGGCAGGTGCGTTCGGAGCGTCATCTATTCTTGGCGGCTGTGCGAACTCCCGCGTCATCGGCTTTGACAAGGCGCGCCGCTCGCTCGACATCTGCAATCAAGGGGAGCCGCTTTCGCTCGACCCGCACAAGGTTCAGGGCACATGGGAAAACGACATCGTCGGCAACATGTTCGTCGGGCTCACAACTGAGAACGCAAAAGCCGAGCCTGTACCGGGCATGGCCGAAAGCTGGGAAACAAGCGCCGACGGTCTCACGTGGACGTTCGCGCTGCGTCGCGCGAACTGGTCTGACGGGGAGGCGTGCGATGCGCACGATTTCGAGTTCGCGTTTCGACGCATTCTCAATCCGGAAAACGGTTCGCAATACGCGCCGCTTCTGTACCCGATCAAGAACGCCGAGCCGGTGTTCACCGGGCAAAAGCGGCCGGAGGAAATCGGCGTCAGCGCCATAGACGATCGGACCTTGGAGATCCGCCTGGAGTACGCAGCGCCATATCTGCCGCAATTATTGAAGCACTATACGACGTTTCCGGTCCCTAAACATCGCGTGGCTCAGTATGGCGACGCGTGGATCAAGCCGGAAAACATCGCGGTCAACGGCCCCTACATTCTACGAAAATGGTGGTCGAACTATATCGTCCATATCGAACGGAACCCGGCCTTCTACGACGCCGACAACGTCGTGTTGGAGCATCTGTATTACTACCCCTCCAACGATGTGCAGGCGACAGCACGCCGGGTGCAGGCGGGGGAAGCGGGCTGGTCCAGGCGTTTCCCGTCCAATCAAGTGGAGACGTTGCGGCGTGACCTTCCGGGTTTCCCACGTGTTTCGCCCTATCTCTCATGCAATTATTTTTCCTTCAACACGAGGCGGGCGCCCTTCAACGACGTGCGTGTGCGCCAGGCGCTGTCCATGGCCTATGAACGCGAGTTCGTCGCGACGCAGATTTACCGCACGGGAGAACTGCCGGCCTATTCGTTCCTTCCGCCGGGAATCTTCAACTATCCCGGAACCGCGCGATACAGGTGGGCGGACACGCCGATCGCCGAGCGACGGCGCGAGGCCGAGCGGCTGTTGCGTGCGGCGGGCTACGGGCCCAACAACCCGCTGCGGTTTGAATTTTCCCATCGAAGTTCGAGTGACAACCCCCGCGTGGCGGTGGCCGTGCAAAACCACTGGATGGCGATCGCGCCATGGGTGAGCGTTGAACTGCGCGGCCTCGAGGCGCAGGTGCAATACGCCAATTTACGAGCGAACAATTTCGACGTGGGCGACGGCGCCTGGGTGGGCGATTTCAACGACGCCAAAAACTTCCTGTTCCTGCACGAAACGCGGACCGGTGCGCAGAACTACTCCGGCTACTCAAATCCCGAATACGACCGGCTGATGCGCGAATCCGATTACGAGGCTGACGCCGCCAGGCGCGGCGAGATCATGTCGCGCGCCGAGCAGATGATGCTTGACGATGCGCCCGTGTGCATGAGCGTGTACATCAATTCCACCAATTTGGTGCACCCGGATTTGACTGGTTATGAGGACAATCTCGAGGATATCCACCGCGCGCGGTGGTTCGGGATCAGGGCTTAGCCCGCCTTGCCGTGCCCTGCGACCCAGGCCTTGACCTGCTGGCGCATTTCCCCGTCGTAGCGGCGCGCGGCATTGCTGCGCTCGTACCCGGCGACATGAACGCCTGCGAGACGGAAGCTCTTGGACTGCGCCGACCATTTGAACACCGGGCAACCGCTCTGTCCGGGCATCGTGTCCATTTCGTAGTGGATGTTTGTCTTGGTCAGCTTGCTTGGAATGATCGCGCCGAACGCTGATTTCAGCGTGATCTGGGGGCGGTCCTCGTCGGGGTAGCCTGCGACGCTGACATTGGCGCCAGCGAGCTCCGCATTGTCCATCGGCGCCTGATCGGTAACCCTTACAAATTCTCCCGCCCATGCGTACAAAGCGTCGGAATCCACCACCGCGATCCCGTAATCATGCTGGAAGGAATCACGCGGCAGGCTGTTACGATAGCCGGGCGCGACCTCCACGCGTTTGACCCCGGCCCGTGCGGCGTGGGCGCCGTTCTTCATGCCGACCATGGCAAGTATCTTCTTCGCCCAGACGCCCTGGCGCAGCGAATAAAGATTGTGCGCCGCGGTGAGGATGATGTTGGGCGCGATCAACAGGCCAGTGCCGTAGCCGGCAGTCGCGGGCTGGTCGCCGAAATTGACTTCCAGGCAGCAGAAGGCGCGCCATGGCGCGGCTTCAACGTGCTCGATCGGGACGCGGTTATCGACACCGTGAACGAGCCTTTGGATGCTTGGCTTACTGGCCATTGCCGCCGTCCATGTCGTGCTCGTCGCCGCCGCCTGCACCTGGCGCTGCCTCCCGCTGGCCTCGCTCAAGCAGAGAGACAAGCAGTGGCCGCGCGCGCGCGCGCGCCGGGGCCGCCGCGCTTCGAGCGGCAAAGCCTGCTGAGCTATCCCTCTCGCCGGTATCGTCTGCCGTTGGCGCCGCCATGGAAGTGGAGTTCTCTTGCCCGCCCTCATCCTGTTCTGCGGGGTTGTCGCCTTCAAGCGCCGTCGACGCAAATGATGCTTGGGCGGCTCGGCTCTCGGTGCGGCGCCGGTTTTCCGCGTTCTCTCGGGCTCGTTCGCTGTCAAGCTGGCGAACTCTGCCATTATTATAATCGACCCGGAACTTGAGCACGTCGCCCACCGCTGCGAATCCCTCGCGTACAAGTGTGAACGGTAACAGCGTGATAGCTACCAATTCATTTTCGCGGTCGACCGTGTAGCGGGCCGGCATGCCGTCGACCATCATCTCGATGCGAACATGGGACGTGGCGAATACTCCGGCTGGCGCCTCAAGCGACATGACCGGCGCTTCGTTCGGAAGATAGACCATTTCGCTCTGGTCGGTGACGCCTTCGACGCGCATGCTGATCGCATAGGGTGCTGGCGCGCGGTAACAGATCGCCTGCCGGCACTCGTTGGCAGTCAAGCTGGCGTTCGACGCAGCGCCGCTATCGACTTGAAACATAGGCGTGAGCGACAAGCTGAGATAAGGCCGCTCTCCAGTACGCGTTGTGAGCCGGCGACAGACATCAACTCTGTTCGCGGCGGGCGCGGCGCAGCTGAAATAGCCGAGCGCAGCTTGGCGGAGGTCTTCGTTCAAGCTGGCGAAGTCGCATGCTTCGCCGAAACTGCAATCGTCGCCGGCGAGGGGGTCGACCACGCGACGAAAAATCACCTGCGGCCCATCGCCCCCAACGTCGCTGGACGTTTCCATATTGCCATCGGCCGTGCCGACCGCGGCCAGGCCGCGCACAACGTTGGTGATGATCTCTGGCGCCTGTCCTTCAGACCGGGAATTGACGTGGTAGAGCAGGCGTGTCTCTGGATCCACCAGCACCAGATATTGCTGGTTGGCCAGCGCCCCGGAATCGCCTTCAAGCATGTAGCTTGCGTTCGGATCGCCGGAATAGAACGGCTCGGAAACGCTGAGTGTGAGTTGGCCGCCGTCGGCGCTGAGTTGAACGTATAAAAGCCCTCTTGGCAGCGCGTATTGAAGCCCGGTACGAACGCTATGGTCGGAGAAACTAACCGGCGTCGAGCGCAAGGCGGAGCAGCCGCCCAATCCTGCCGCGAGGGCGAGCGCGGTCGCCGAAATCGTCAGAGTTTTCTGCATTGTCCCCACCTCTGCGTGGGACCTTAATCCCCAGGCTTGCGCATTGGCAAGGCGGCGCCGCTCAAAACGGACCACCAGCCTCGTCGTCCCCAATCGCCTTGATAGCAAACGCGTAATCGTGGGCCAGTTCGCGCAAGAATTCGAAGCGTCCGGCCGAGCCGGCGTGGCCTGCGCTCATGTTCATCTTCAGCAACACCGGCCGCGTGCTGGTTGTGCAGGTGCGAAGTCTTGCGACCCATTTCGCCGGTTCCCAATACGTCACGCGCGGATCGGTGAGGCCGCCGGTCGAGAGTACGGCGGGATAGGATTTGTGCTCGATGTTTGTGTAGGGGCAATAGGCGGCGATGGCTTCGTAGGCCTCCTCGTTCTCGAGCGGATTGCCCCATTCCGGCCATTCCGGCGGCGTCAGCGGCAGCGACGCATCGCTCATAGTGTTGAGCACGTCGACGAAGGGGACGCCGCCGATCACGCCCGCCCAAAGTTCGGGGCGCATATTGGCGACAGCGCCCATGAGCAAGCCGCCCGCGGACCGTCCTTCGCACACGATGCGGCCGGCGCGTCCGTAGCCGCGCGCGATCAATTCCTCAGCGCAGGCGATGAAATCGGTGAACGTGTTCTTCTTGGCGGCGCGGCGCCCGTCCTGGAACCAGCCGAACCCCATCTCCGAACCGCCGCGCACATGCGCGATGGCGTAGATCCAACCGCGATCGACCAAGCTGAGGCGGCGGATGGAAAAATCGGCGTCGAGGGAAATGCCATAAGAGCCGTAGCCGTAGAGATAGAGCGGAGCGCTTCCATCCAATGGCGTGCCGCGTTTCATCAGAATAGTGATCGGCACGCGCTTGCCATCGCTTGCCGTCGCAAACAGGCGCTGCGCGACATAGTTTGCGGGATCGTGGCCGGAGGGAATCTCCAGGCTCTTGCGCAGCAGCCGCGTGCGCGAGCCCATGTCGTAGTCGAACCATTGGGGCGGCGTGGTCGGGGAATCGTAGACGAAGCGCTGAACCGTTGTATCGTATTCGTAGCCGCCCGCGAGTTCGAGATTGTAGGCCTGTTCGTCCATGGCGATGGCGTGTTCTTCGCCGCTGCGATGGCGCACGATAATGCGCGGCAGCGCCTCGGCGCGTTCGGCGCGGACAAGATAATCCCTAGTCGCACTCAGGCTCACGATGTAGCGGCCGGCCTGATGTAGCAAGAACTCGCGCCAGTGCGCGCGCCCCGTTGCGCCAAGATCGCAAACCATCACTTTGAAGTCGACAGCGCCGCCTGCGTTGGTGAGCACGCACCAGCGCCCGTCCCAATGCGTTGGCGTGTACAAGGTATCAGGCTCGCGCGGGTGAAACACGACCGGTGCGGCTGTCGGTTCGCTCGCCGGGATCAGCAACGTTTCTGACGAAGCGTGGTGCCCCGCGTGGATGACGATGAATGCGCGGCTTTCGGTAACGTGGACGCCCAGGAAGAAGCCATCGTCGGGTTCATCATAGACCAACGCATCCCCACCGCCGCGCGCGGGGCGGCGATAGACTTTCGCGGGTCGGCCATTGTCGTCGCGGTGGGTCCAGAAGAGGAAACGCGAACACGGCGACCAGCAGAAATCGCCTGTGCAATTGGATACTGGATTGGCGAGAATCTCGCCGCTGGCGAGGTCTTTCACGTACAATGTGTAAATTTCCGAACCCTGTTCATCGACAGCGTACGCCAGCAGTGCGTGGTCGGGCGAATGCGCAACGGCGATGACCTTGTAGAAGTCTTTGCCGGCGGCTTGCGCGTCGACGTCGAGCAATAGCTGCTCCGGATTCTCCGCGCCGCGCGCGCGCCGCACATAGCGAGGGTGCTGGGCGCCGGTTTCGAAGCGGCGATAATATTCCCACGGTCCGTCGCGGGTAGGGACGGTGGAATCGTCTTCCTTCACCCGGCCGCGCATTTCCTGATAGAGGCGCTCCTGCAGCGCCGCCGTCGGCGCCATGATCGTTTCGCGATAAGCATTCTCTTCGTCGAGATAGGCGCGGATGTCGGCGCGAAGCAGCGACGGGTCGCGCATCACTTGCTGCCAATTGTCGTCCTTGAGCCAGGCGAAATCGTCGCTGCGGACGCGGCCCAATTGCTCGATGCGCTTGGGTTCGCGGCGCGCGATGGGGGGCGGGGGCGCGGGGGGCATGCGTGCTTCCTTTGGTCGGGAGGCAGGGAGGAGGGCAGGGCGCCCGCGTAAGACAAGAGATCACGGCGTGCCACGGCCCTAACTGGCGCCGTGCCAGCTAAGGGAAGAGGCGAAGCAGGGTTGCAAGCACCCCAAGCGCAGCGACAGTCCAGATGATTTGTTCGGTGCGGGATTTCGCGATCAGAGTTTCGAGCTTGATTAGCCCAGTTTTCATTTCGCCAAGGTCGGCGCTAATCCTACCGATATCGCCCCGTATCTCATCGAGCTGCTTGTCGCGCGCGCCGGCGCCGCCGGCCACGACCGCCGCTACAGCCTCGGCCTGCCCCCGTTCGAATCCGGCTCCTTCAAGCTTCTTGGTTATTTCCAGGGTATCGACCATGAATTCAGGCTAACCCCGTCTAACGGCAAACTCAAGTCAGCCGCATCAGCAGCGCGGTGGCGTCATCGCTCTTCTTGAAGCGTGGGTGCATGTCGCCGCCGGCGTCTGCGCTCTCGATGGCGCGCAGCTCGCGGCCAAGTTCTTGTAGGCCCTTTTCAATCGCTGCGCGCACGAGGCCGCCCGCGTCGTGGGCGCGGTAGCGGTCAACGAGCGCTGAGAAGCCATCGGTCATGAGCAGAATGTGCGCCGGACGTGCGAGTTCCCATGCGAAAGCGCGCGCATGATCAGCGCATGCTAGATCGAGACAGAAAGTCCAGCGCGCGCCAGGTTGATTCAATTCTGCGCGCATGCGACGCAGCATATCGATAGTCTCGCTGCGGCGCAGCAAGGGCTTTTCCTTGTCGGTTTGTTTCGCCGCAAGCGCGCTCTCGTCATCGGCGGCGTCGTCGGGGCCGCCGGTGACGAACACAGCGCCATTGGCGTCGAGCGCGAATACGCGGCTGTCGCCAAGATCGACGCCTTCCAGCGTCGATCCGACGTCTTCAATCATGAGCAACGACGATATCGGCGATTGCCAACGTTCGAGCCGCGCATCGGCCGAAGCCGCAGCAAACGCCTGTGTCGCTGAAGCGCTCACCATGCGCACGGTTTCGCGTAGCGTCTCGCGGGGGCCCGCGGTGTGCAGGCGCGTGTTGGCATGGTGCGCGATCCAGCTTGCGTCAGATGCCGTGTGCGCCATGGGCGCGTCATGCAGGTCGGTGGCCCCGTCCAACACCCAAGCGCGTGCGCCGGCAAACCCAAACGCGTCGTCGTTCTGCTTGACGCGGTCGCCGGCGAGCGAAATGGACTCGACGAACGTGAGCATGTCAGGCCGGGTAGAGCAGGCTGATATTCTCGGCAACGCACGCTGGGCGTTCCTGCCCGTCGATCTCGATTTTGCACTCGTTGACGACTTGATAGGCGCCGCCGCGCATCTCCGCGGACAACATCTTCACGCGCATGCGCACGCGCGAGCCGACCGGCACGACATTGGTGAAGCGCACCTTGTTTGAGCCGTAATTGATGCCGCGCCCGACGCCCTGATACTGGACGATGTTTTTGGCCAGGAACGGAATCAGCGAAACGATCAGGAAGCCATGCGCGATCGGCCCGCCGAGCTCCCGCGTGGCGCGCTCGATATCGACGTGGATCCATTGGTGGTCTCCGGTCGCGTCAGCGAAACGATTGACCCGGTCTTGTGTTATCTCAAGCCAGTCAGATACGCCGACCTCTTGGCCGACTAGGCTCGGCAGGTCTGATAGCGGCACTTCGCGCATGGAATGCTCCTTCTTGACGGCGTAAGGCCGGGTGCGGCGCTTGTCGAGGTTGGACTAGGGCGTCAGCACCTTCACGAAATCGCCGCCCGCCGCGCCGAAGCGGTGGTCATTGGTCCAAAGCTCGGTGCAGCCGTGGTGTTGCGCGCAGGCGAGGTGGAGGGCGTCGGGAAGTTTCAATCCATGGCGCGCCCGCAAATGTGCCGCGTCGATGAAGATTGAGTCGCAGATGCTTAGGATGCGCGTGCGCCGAAATAGGTTCTCGAACCGTCGCTGAAGCACGATGTTTCCTCGGCGGAGCGGAGAAACCAAGCACTCCGCTTGCACGAGTGGGGAAATGACCAAGCTCGCGACAGGCATTGCAACGGCTGCAGCACGAACAGCCGCATAGAACTTCGGATGCCGCTCGATGAAATATATGGCGATGCAGCTGTCGATATAGATCAATCCCAGGCCTCGCGCTCGGCCGCGATATCGGCATCGATTTCCTCGGCCGACCTGCGCGAACTCTCGGGGAGCGGGTTTTCTTCCAGCCATTTCAGGATCGCCACCGCTGAGCCGATGGGCGGTTCGGCCTCGGCCGCCACTGCTTCGGCGGCAACGAGCCGCGCTACGGGCGCGCCGCGATTGGCGATGATGACCTCCTCGCCCGCCTGTACGGCGCGGAGAAGCTCGGAAAGCCGGTTCTTGGCTTCGAGGACGTTGACCTTGATCATGGCCAAGTTGTTAGCACAACTTGGCCAAGTAGGCAATTCGGGTGCGTGAGAGGCTGTTTGCCCACTGCGCCGACGCACGCTATCCCCCGCCCCCATGTCCCAAGACCCAATCGCGCCCGGCAGTCTGGCGCTGGCCGAAGAATTTGGCCTCTCCAAGGATGAGTACGGCCTCATCCTCCAAAAGCTCGGGCGCACGCCAAATGTAACTGAGCTTGGAATCTTCTCGGTGATGTGGAGCGAGCACTGCTCGTACAAATCCACGCGAGTGCATCTGGCGAAATTCCCAACTAAGGCGCCACACGTGATCTACGGCCCGGGCGAGAATGCCGGGGCCATCGACATCGGCGAGGGGCTCGCGGCCATCTTCAAGATGGAGAGCCATAATCATCCGTCCTTCATCGAGCCCTACCAGGGCGCGGCCACCGGCGTCGGCGGCATTTTGCGCGACGTGTTCACCATGGGCGCACGGCCCGTGGCGTTGATGAACGCGCTGCGCTTTGGCGACCCTTCGCACCCCAAGACGCGCCGCCTCGTCGACGGCGTTGTTTCCGGCATCGCAGGCTACGGCAATTGCGTCGGCGTGCCGACCGTGGGCGGGGAAACCAATTTCGACAAGCGCTACAACGGCAATATCCTCGTCAATGTGTTCTGCCTCGGCATTGCGCCGCGCGACAAGATTTTCACCTCCGCCGCCAAGGGCGCGAACAATCCGGTTGTGTATGTCGGCGCCAAGACCGGGCGCGACGGCATTCACGGCGCCACCATGGCCAGCGCCGAATTTGTCGAAGGCGACGACAGCCAGCGCCCGACTGTACAAGTCGGCGACCCGTTTTTGGAGAAACTGCTGATCGAGGCATGCCTGGAGCTGATGGAAACAGACGCCATTATCGGCATCCAGGACATGGGCGCGGCGGGGCTGACGTCGTCCTCGATAGAGATGGCGTCGAAGGGCGGCGCCGGCATCGAACTCGATCTCGACCAAGTCCCCGCGCGCGAAGAGGGCATGACGCCTTACGAATTCATGCTGAGCGAGAGCCAGGAGCGCATGCTGATGGTGCTTAAGCCCGGGCGCGAGGCTGAGGCCAAGCGGATCTTCGACAAATGGGGGCTCGATGCTGCGGTGATCGGAAAAACCACCGACACCGGCAATCTCACCTTGCGCTGGCATGACGGTGTCGTCTGCGATTTGCCGCTTGGACCGCTGGCCGACGAAGCGCCGAAGTATGAGCGCCTTTATGTGGCGCCGCTAAAGGCCATTCCATTGACGGAGGCCGAGCAGGCGCGGCTGGTTGGCGATTATCCGGGCTTTGCCGCGTCGCTGATGAAGCTCATGTCGACGCCGGACATGGCCTCCAAACGCTGGATTTGGGAGCAATATGATCGCCACGTCATGGGCGACACGCTGGCGGATTCCGGTTCCGATGCGGCCATCGTGCGCCTCTATCCCGGCCCGCGCGCGCTGGCCATGACGTGCGACGTCACGCCGCGTTATGTCGAGGCCGACGCGTACGAAGGCGGTAAGCAAGCGGTCGCCGAAGCATGGCGCAATCTCTGCGCTGTTGGCGCGCGCCCGCTGGCTGTCACCGACAATCTCAATTTCGGCAATCCGCAGCGGCCAGAGATCATGGGGCAGATCGTGCACGCGATCGAAGGCATGGCGGACGCCTGCCGCGCGCTCGATTTTCCAGTGATCAGCGGCAATGTCAGCTTGTACAATGAGACCGACGGCAAGGCGATCCTGCCGACGCCAGCGATTGGCGGCGTTGGCATATTGGATAATTTGGAGCGCCGCGCCACGGCTGACGCGCTGAAGCCGGGCGACGTCTTGGTGCTGATCGGGGAGGGCGCGGGCCATCTCGGGCAGAGCATTTACGCGCGCGACTTGTTTGCGCTTGGCGGGGCGGCGCCCACGGTCGATCTGGCGCTGGAGAAGAAGAACGGCGATTTCGTGCGGACGCTGATCGGCGACGGCCTGGTGCGCGCTTGCCATGATCTGAGCGACGGCGGGCTTGCGTGCGCGGCGGCTGAAATGGCGCTGGGCTCGGATGTCGGTGTGTCGCTGGGCTATCAAGGCGATCTGAGCGACGCTGCTTTCCTCTATGGCGAGGATCAAGCGCGCTATCTGATCGGGCTTTCGCCGGAACAGTTAGCGAAGCTTGAAGCGCGCGCGCACACGGCGCAGGTGGCTTTCCTGGTCGTCGGCGAAGCCGGCATGGGGGAGATTTCTTTCCTGGGCGCGAACGGCGTCCGCGAACGGGTTTCGCTTGAGGATTTGCGCAAGGCGCATGAAGACTGGTTGCCGGCTTACATGAAGGTCGCGCACTAGAGCGGGGCGATCTCCCTCCCATGCAATGGGAAGGTTGCGTTGCTTGAACCATAACGCCGGATACACGCCATGCAACACAATCACGATCTCTTCGTCATCGGCGCCGGTTCTGGCGGCGTGCGCGCTGCGCGTATCGCAGCCAAGCACGGCGCGCGCGTCGCCATTGCCGAGGACCATCGTATTGGCGGCACATGCGTGATCCGCGGTTGCGTGCCAAAGAAGCTCTTAGTCTATGGCAGTGAATTCGCGCAGAGCTTCAGGGACGCCGCCGGTTTCGGCTGGACAGTTGAGAATGCGCGTTTCGACTGGCCGACATTGCGCGACAATGTGCAGGCGGAGGTGACGCGGCTCGAGGGGCTTTACCGCAAGAATCTCGAAGTCGCCGGCGTGGCTATCTACGAAGAGCGCGCGCGGGTGGAGGGTGCGCACACGATCCGTCTGGAAAAATCGGGTCGGTCCGTCAGCGCCGAACGCATTCTGATCGCGGCGGGCGGCCACACCTATCGGCCCCTCGAGTTGAAGGGTCAAGAACTCGCCATCACATCGAGCGATGCGTTTCATCTCGAGCAATTGCCGCAGAGCATCGTCATCGCCGGCGGGGGTTATATCGCGGTTGAGTTCGCCTCGATTTTCTCCGGTCTCGGCGTCAGCACGACCCTGCTTTATCGCGGTGAGAAAATCCTGCGCGGCTTCGACGCGGACATTCGCACCCATGTGCAAAACGATCTCACCCGCACCGGCGTCAATGTCGTCACCAATGCAGTGTTCACCGATATCGCAATTGCGCTAGATGGGCGACGCCGCGTCTCTTTGAGTAACGGCATGGCGATGGATGTGGATCAGGTCATGTTCGCCATCGGGCGCGTGCCGAACACGTCCGGCCTTGGTCTCGAAAGCGCAGGCGTGGCGCTGCGGGAGAATGGCGCGGTGATCGTGGATCAATACTCCCGCACCAATGTTGCCTCGATCTTTGCAGTGGGCGACGTGACCGACCGCATCAATCTTACCCCGGTCGCCATCCGCGAAGGCCACGCGTTTGCGCTCACGCAGTTTGCGGGCAAGCCGACCCATTTCGATCATGCCGATGTTGCGTCTGCCGTGTTCGGGCGTCCACCCGCCGCGGCAATTGGGCTAACCGAGACCGATGCTCGCGCCAGATTAGGAAAGGTGCGCATCTACCGCGCTACGTTTCGGCCTATGAAGAACATCCTTGCCGGCAACGAGCAGCGCACGATGATGAAGCTCGTGGTGGAGGATGAAACCGACCGCGTCGTCGGCGTTCACCTCGTTGGGCCGGAAGCGCCGGAGCTTATCCAAGTCGCGGCCATCGCCGTGAAAGCCGGCCTCACCAAGGCGCAATGGGACGAAACGTGCGCGGTGCACCCAACGGCGGCCGAAGAATTGGTGCTGATGGGCGAGCCCGTTAGCCACGACAACGAAGCGCCAGCTTAGGGTCGTGCGCGCCCCCACCATTTTCGTCGATGCCGACGCGTGCCCGGTCAAAGAGGAGGTTTACAAGGTCGCGCGGCGCTGCGGCTGCAAAGTGTTTGTGGTCGCGAACGCGTTCATGCGCACGCCGCCGGATGTGGAATTTGTCGCAGTCGATGCGGGCCCAGACGCGGCTGACGACTGGATCGCTGAACGGGTTCAGCCCGGCGACATCGTCATCACCAACGACATTCCCCTCGCAAGCCGCGCGCTGAAAGCGGGCGGCGCAGCCCTGGGCGCCACCGGCAAGGCCTTCACCACCGCCTCAATCGGCGCGGCCCTGGCGCAGCGCGAGCTGATGGAACATTTGCGCTCCTTCGGCGAAGGCGGCGGCGGGCCGAAGCCATTCTCAGCGGCGGATCGCTCGCGGTTTTTGTCTGCGCTGGATGCGGCGGTGATGAAGGCGAAGCGGGGGTAGGCGTCTGTTTCTCGCCGAGAGCAGTCATTGTGCCCTGGACGACTTCCGCCGACTTGCGCATTGAGGGATATGCCCGCCGACCTCTCTTATCCTCCTGTTCGCTCTAGCCTCTGGCTGCGGGTCATAGGAAGCGGAGCCTTCGCCGCATTTGCGATTGGATTTGGCATTTGGTGGGCAGAGCAGCGCCCAATTGGCTCAATCGTGTTGATAGTGTGCGGTGGGTATTTCGCGTTTGTCTCCGTCTGTTTCATCCGACAGCTTGCCGACCCCACGGGGCTAGCGGCTGACTCCGAAGGGTTTTCGTACCGGGCAATGTGGGAACGACGCCGCGTTGCTTGGAGCCAAGTCTCTGAGTTCAAGGTCGTCAAATACCGAACGATCCGGGTGATCGGATACGACTTAGCCAATGCTCAAGACACGCCGACGAGGCGCGTCAACCGCAGTTCGATGGGCGTCAGCGACTACATCTTCGCGCACAGTTTTGCTGCGCCAATAGAGGAAGTGTGCGCGCGACTAAACGAATTGCGCCAGCGAGCTATTGGAGTATCGAGCGTCTGAATTGGGCCAGGAGCAGACGACCTACCCCAGCTCAATCATAACCTCATCCGCCGCCACACTCGCGCCCGCCGCGGCATGCACCTTGGCAATCACGCCGTCGCGTTCGGCGCGGATAATGTTTTGCATTTTCATGGCTTCGACCACGGCCACGCCTTCGCCGGACTTCACTTCCTGGCCGGGCTTTACATCGATGGAGACCACTAGGCCCGGCATCGGTGAAACGATGAGCTTCGAGGAGTCGGCTTTTTCCTTCTCCGGAATCTTCTTGGCCAATTCTGCGCCGCGCGGCGTGGTGACCAAAGCCTGCACGGTGACGCCACGATGGCGCAGCGTGTAACCCTGCGGCTCGGCCTTGATCTTCACCGCGAACGCTTGTCCGTCGAAGCTGCCTTCGATCACGCGCGCGCCGGGGCGGGTGATGGTGTCGAGCCGGTGCTTCTTGCCGTCGATGAGGACGTTGGCGCCCATGTCGTCAAGATCGACATGGGTGAGGCGATGCACCCGGTCGAGGATCACCACCCATTCGCGCTGCGCCCCATTCGGGGGATTGATGCGCCCGCTGGTTTGTGTGGCGCGTTTGGCCGTGAAGGCGCGGGCCATAGCAGCGCAGGCGATTAGCAGCTTCTCCTGCGCTTTGGTCGGGGCGACGCCTTGGAACCCGTCGGGAAACTTCTGCTTGATATAAGCGGTGGTGAAATCGCCCTTGCGGAAATCCTTCTCCTCCATCACCGCGCCGAGGAAGGGGATATTATCCTGGATGCCGTCGATCAGGAATTTGTCGAGCGCTTCAGCCTGCGCATCGATGGCGGCGATGCGTGTCGGAGCGTGCGTGACCAGTTTGGCGATCATCGGATCGTAGAACATCGAGATTTCGTCGCCCTCGCGCACGCCGGTCTCGTTGCGCAGCGCAATCTCACCGAATTTGCCTTCTTCCGGCGGCCGATAGGCGCGCAGACGGCCGATGCTGGGTAGAAAGTTGCGATAGGGATCCTCGGCGTAAATGCGGCTCTCGATCGCCCAGCCCTTGATCTTCAAATCCTTCTGCTTGAACGCGAGCTTCTCGCCGGCGGCGACGCGGATCATCTGCTCGACCAGATCGAGCCCGGTGATCATCTCGCTGACTGGATGCTCCACCTGAAGCCGCGTGTTCATTTCCAGGAAATAGAAGCTCTTGTCGGCGCCGCTGGCGACAAACTCGACCGTGCCGGCGCTGTCGTACTGCACCGCTTGCGCCAGCGCGACGGCTTGGGCGCCCATGGCGGCGCGCGTCTTTTCATCAAGCAGCGGAGAAGGCGCTTCCTCGATCACTTTCTGGTTGCGGCGTTGGATCGAGCATTCGCGCTCGAACAGGTGCACGACGTTGCCGTGCTTATCGCCCATCACCTGGATTTCGATGTGACGCGGCGCAGTTACGAATTTCTCGATGAAGATGCGGTCGTCGCCAAAGGCGCCCTTGGCTTCGGCGCGCACGGCGGGAAAGCCTTCTTGCACTTCCTTCCTGTTGTACGCAACGCGGATGCCTTTACCGCCGCCCCCGGCTGACGCCTTGATCATCACCGGGTAGCCAATCTCTTCGGAAATCTGGATCGCGTGCTCGACGCCCTCTATTTCCCCTATGAAGCCCGGCACGCAGGAGACGCCAGACGCGGCGGCTGTCTTCTTGCTCTCGATCTTGTCTCCCATGGCGCGGATGGCGTGGGGATTGGGGCCGATGAAAACGATCTTCTCCGCCAGCAGGCGATCGGCGAATTCTGCCTTTTCCGAAAGAAAGCCAAACCCCGGGTGGATCGCCTGCGCACCGGTCTCCTTGGCGGCCGCCACGATTTTGTCGATCACCAGATAGGATTGCGCCGCCGGTGAGGGGCCGATGAACACGCCCTCGTCGGCCATCTCCACGGCGAGGCTGTCGCGGTCGGCCTCGGAATAGACGATGGCCGTCTTGATCCCCAGCCGGCGGGCGGTGCGGATGATGCGGACGGCGACCTCGCCGCGATTGGCGATCAGGATTGTGTCGAACATGGATTGGGTGTTAGTTGGGGATTGGGGATTGGGGAATAGGGATTGGGGAATAGGAATTTGGGGGCTGGGGATTAGGGGCAGCTTTGGTCAACGATGCCCATCCGCCTAATCCCTGGTCCCAAATCCCGATTCCCCAGCCCCCATTCCCTAATACTCAAACATCTTCTCATCCCGCTCAGCCCGGCGCTTGGCTTGCGCGACGATATGGGCGGCGAGTTCGTCGCGGGTGAGCGCTGGCGTCTCCCCGGCGGGGTCGAGATTGTGTTCGGCCACCAACGCGCGCAGGCCTGATAAATCCTGTACGCGCAACGCCGCTTCTAAAGCAGCCTCGCCGTCGCGCTTATAGAGGCCGGCGGGGTTAAGGGCTTGGGCCGCCGGCGTCTCGCCGGCGGTTTTCTTCGCGGAAANNGCCGGCGGTCCAAGAAGGCGTCGCCACCGCCGCCGCGACTTCTTCGTCCACGTAGCGCCGAGATTCATGGACGCGTAGCACTGCGTCCAGACTATCGGCAAAATCCGGATTGCGCTTCGCCTCGCGGCGAATTTCGTCGAACAGGCGGTCTAACGTCTTGTTGAGGCTCATAAGGCCGGCGCGCGCTCCACTTTGGCGAGGAATTCTTCCCCGAGCTTCGCCACGATCGGCGCCATCGCGCCGTATTTTTGATCGAACATGCGCGGCGTGTCGGACCACTCGGCCGCTTTTGCGATATCGACATGCTGGGGGATGCGGACGTCGAACATCGCCTCGCCCAGATTGTCCTTGAGTAATTGCGCTTCCGAACGATGTAACGAAAACCCGTCGTCGTACTTAGTGGCGAGCACCATCAGCTGTGAGGGGCCCCCGCGACGTTCGTTTATCAACCTCAGGGCGCGTTTGCGGAACGAGATGAGGCCGAGCCGCGACACATAGTCAGGGATGCTTGGCGCCAGCACGGCGTCGGCCGCAATTAACGCAGCTTCCGCGAACAAGGAGATGCCTGGCGGGCAATCGATCAGAATGTAATCGTACTCATTGATCACGGTTTTGACGCCGTTGGCGAAGCGCTCGCAAATCCATTTCTGGATCATGTCGATCTGGAAGCCGCGCTTGACGAAATTCTCGATCATGTCGCGTTCGACGATGCGGAATTCCGGCGCTGAAGCACACAGCGCCACTTCTGGCTTGCCCTTGAGGTCGCTGACCTTGGATTCGATCAGCTGCTTGAACGGCTTTGGCTTCTGCTGAACGATGTAGGACTCGAAATAGAAATCGAGCGTGCGCTCGGCTTCGCGCATCGTGTTCCATTTCTCCGGCCCCGCCACCATGATCGAGGCGTTGGTTTGGGGGTCGAGATCGATAATCAGCACGCGGCGGCGCTGGTGCAGCGCCAGCGTTTCCGCAAGCGACACCGTCGTCGTCGATTTGCCGACGCCGCCCTTCATGTTGATCACTGACACCAAGCGTGCGGGCATATTCTGGCCCTTCCTGATTGAGCCGTCCAAACTCAGGACGGTGGTGTGAGAGGGTTAGTTTTTGGTGAACACGGGCTCTCCGCCCGTCTGGCTGCAATCCTAACGCCCCGCTCAGCTTGGGTTCAAGCGTTGCGTGCAATTCTCCCATTCGAGGGTGATTGAACTTACGGCGTTGTAAGGCGCCCCCGAGGAGTAAAGACTATGAAGACCACACTTTTCGCCGGCCTTGTCGCCGCTTTGGCCCTGGCGGGCATGGCCGCGCCGGCCTCGGCGCAAGACTTTGGTCGCGACCGCGACGGCTACCGTGACGCGGGCTACCACGATGGACATCGCGGCGACCGCGGCTTCCGTGATGGCCGTCACTGGGGCCGGGCCAATATCACTATTCGCGACGATGGCCGCGTCTTTCAAGTCAACCGTGATGATCGCATGTTCTATCGTCTGCTTGACCGGCCGTATCGCTTCCAACCAGGCCTGACCTATTCTTACACTGACCGTTGCAACCGTTTCGGCTGCGTCGTGTTCGTATTCGATGGCCGGAGCCGGCGTCCGATCGACCGCATCTTCGCAGCGCACCTGCCGATGCGTTGGTACCGCTGGCAGGAGACGCGTGGCTTCGACAGCGATTATCGTGGCTTCGGCCGTTATGACCGCGACGAGCGCGGCTGGAACAACGCCGACGAACGTTCGTTCCGCGAAGGCCGCGACGGTCGCCGCCCGCTACTCGAGGGGCGCGTACGCTAAGGTCTAGCGCAACATTTGCCGGGGCGCCTGCGAAAGCAGGCGCCCCTTCCTTGTGAAGCGAAAGGAGGCCGCTGCAGAGGCGGCCTCCTTGGAGCAATTCCGGGACGATCAGGCCGCGCTTTTGCGCGATGCGTAATCGATGATCGCGAGTAGGGCGTACGCCAGCCCGACAGCGCCCAGGATCACGGCGGGGACGAGGATGCCGCGGTGGTCTTCGTCTTGGAAGCCGAACACAAATCCCAGGCCGACGAAAGCGGCGGCCAATGAGAGCAGGATCACCGCGTTGCCGAGGCTCTTGCGGGCGCGATTGCCCTCGTCGAGCATGTTCTGGGTCAGTTGCTGTACGAGTTCGGGATCGAGGTTCTGCCCGCGCGCCAAGGCCTGCGAGACCAGATCATGGGCCGAGCGTTTGGTGCGCTCTTTGAGCATAGTCGGCACCAGGATCACGGCAGCCAGAAAACCAAAAAAAACAAACGGGACGAAAATTTCCGGGTTCATGTTGCAGCTCCATCATGCAACGGGCGGGTGCGCCCTGTTGCAGAATGGATGCGCTGGCGTTGGAGTTTGGATGCGCGTTCAGGGAAAGGGCGCGATTGCGGTCGCTCCGAACACCGGCTCGAAGGCCGCCCGCAGGGCTGCGTCGACGTCGTCCATGCTCGTGGCCAACCCCAGGTCGGCGAGGCTGGTGACGCCGAATTGTGGCCCTNNGGCGAACACCGATGGCGGCGATCTTGTCCTCGCGTGCGCCGCCGTCCCGGCTCACCCAGACGCCGACACGGCCCTCCCGCACCTCGCCCACGATATCAAAACGCGCCAGCGTGTCGATCAACCAGCGTTCGAGATCGCGAACCAAGCGGGTCACGTCGCGCCCGCGTTTGCGCAGGTCGAGCATCACGTAAGCGACGCGCTGGCCCGGGCCGTGATAGGTGAATTGCCCCCCGCGCCCGGTCCTGAACACCGGAAACCGATCGGGCGCGAGCAGGTCAGCTTCCTTCGCCGAGACCCCGGCGCTGTAGAGCGGGGGATGTTGCAGAAGCCAAACCAGTTCGCCGGCGCGGCCTTCCGCGATCGCCGCGGCGCGCGTCTCCATGGCCACGACCGCGGCCTGGTAGTCGGTAAGCCCCGGCGATGCCGCCCAGCCGATCGTGTCGTTCACGGCGTCTCAATCCTTTCGCAGCGATTGTAGCGAATCTGGAGAGACCTTTGTCGCAACGCAACCAAGTCCACAATGTCACCGTCGAGCTCAGCGTCCTGCTGGGGCGCTCAAAAATGCCGATGCAGCAATTGCTGAAGATGGGGCGGGGGGCGGTAATCCCGCTCGACACCAAGGAAAGCGACCAGCTCTGGATCCTGGCCAACGGCCACCCGATCGCCCGGGGGGAAATCACCATCCAGGGCGACCGGCTCTGCATCACGGTGACGGAACCCGCCGACGTCCCGGAATTCCACGCCGCCGCGTGATGCCACCCCACACAACTGGCGATCATTCTTGCCAACTTGCGCCCCACCACCCTAAATAACCCCGAGTGGGACGTGGATTCGCGCCAGCCGAGCAGCTGGCGTGCGGAAGAGGGCCGAAATATGAAAATCAGCACGTTGCTGGCGGCGGCGCTTGCCTGTGTCGCCATGAGCGCGGATGCATACGCGCAAGACGCTCGCTTGGATCCGACCCAGGGCCAAGTTCACCTCGCGACCGGTTTCCAACCGGACCCCTACAACGTGCCGATCGTCTCTGGCGGGTCGATCAATGCCGCCCAGACAATCGGCGGCCAGTGCGTAGGGTTCATTGCCAATGCCCCCGATTTCGACCTGTATTGGACCGCGGGTTCTGGCTTGCCGCTGGCGATCTCGGTTGCCTCGGACGCTGACACCACGCTGGTGATCAATGCACCGGACGGCCGCTGGTACTGCAACGATGACGGGGGCTTTAACGGCATGAACCCCGGTATCCGCTTCGATAACGCCCAGAGCGGCCTCTACGACATCTATGTCGGCACTTTCGGCGGCCCGCAAAACCACGCCACCGTGCTGACGATTTCCGAACTGGTCAGCAACTGAGGCTGAAGGTGTCCGCGAGGCCGAGGTCATCGCGCCGCGGACGCCCTCGGAGGCGTTCGTCGCGCGACGCCGCCAGGTTACCCTGTCTGATTTGACCCGGTGGGCGCTCGCGGTCACAACGTCATGAGCAAGCGGGGAGCCCTTCATGAGCGATGCACCGGCGCCCTATCCAGGCTACGGCTCGAAGAGCTACCGCGCCTATGCGCTGGGCGTGCTGCTGGTGGTTTACGTCTTCAATTTCATCGATCGCAGCTTGATCAGCGTGGTTCAGGAGGCATTGAAGCGCGATCTCCAAATTGGAGATTTTGAACTCGGCCTGCTTGGTGGACCCGCCTTCGCCATCCTCTACGGCCTCATGGGCATTCCCATCGCGCGCTACGCCGAACGACACAACCGCATCACCATCGTCGCGCTCGGCGCCGCTGTTTGGAGCGCCATGACCACACTCAGCGGCTTTGCCGGAAACTTCCTGCAACTGGCGCTGGCGCGAATCGGCGTGGGAATCGGAGAAGCTGCCTGCACGCCGCCGTCACATTCAGTCATTTCAGACTATTTTCCCGCGAGCCGGCGCGCTTCGGCGCTCTCGATCTGGGGGCTAGGCATCCCCATCGGAACCATGCTCGCTGCGGTGGGCGGGGCATGGTTCGTGGCGACAGTCGGATGGCGATGGGCGTTTTGGCTCCTGGGCGCACCGGGGCTCATCGTTGCGCTGGTTCTGAAGTTCACGGTGCGGGAACCGCCGCGTGCGGGCGCTGGTGAGAACACGCCAAGTTTTTCCGAGACACTTGCAGCCATCGCCCGCAAGGCGTCGTTCTGGCACATGGCCGCGGGCGGGGCGCTGATGGCGCTGGTCGGCTATTCGACAGCGCAATTCCCTATCTCGTACTTTGCACGCGTGTTTCTGGAACTCGGGCCGGAGATCGAAGACCGCTTTCTGCCAGCCTCATTGGCATTCGGCGCCATTGCCGGTTTCGCGGTGACGGCCGGCACCTTCCTCGGCGGTTTTGCAAGCGATCGGCTCTCTCACAAGCATCCGCGCGTTTATTCGTGGCTGCCCACGCTTGGCGTGCTGTTGGCGTTGCCGTTCTATTTATTGTCCTTTCTGCAAACTTCGTTCTGGCCTGCCTTCGCCTTCCTTATGGTGGCGCCGATATTCCATTACCTCTATCTCGGACCAGGCTTCGCGGTGGTGCAATCGATTGCTCCGCCACGCATGCGCGCTACTTCGACGGCCTTGCTGCTCTTGATCATCAATTTGATCGGCTACGGGCTTGGCCCGCCAATCATGGGCGCCCTCTCGGATTATTTCGCCAACCAAGTACTAGCGCCCGAAGGACTATCGACCGGCGTCTGCGCGCAAATGGCGGCGGATGCGCGCGGGAGCATCTTACCGACGCGGGATTTGGGGGCCGCGTTCATGAGCTTGCTGAGTGGCCAACCGGCGCCCCCAGCGCCGCGTGTTGCAATTCCCGACGGCGCCCAGATCTCCGCATGCGCCCCCGCCATCGCGCACGGGCTCAAATACGCAATGATGTGCGTAGTGGCGCTCCTGCCATGGCCGGCGCTGCATTTCTGGCTTGCCGGGCGCACCTTGCAGAAGGACCGCGTGAGTTGACGGGCGCAGCGGCGCGCCGCATCAAACGCACATGATTCCACGCTATTCACGCCCGGAAATGGCGGCGATCTGGTCGCCGGAGAGCCGCTACGGGATTTGGCTCGAAATCGAAATTCTCGCCATGGAGGCCATGGGCGAATTGGGGACCATTCCCAAGGACGCTGCCGCCGCTTATCGCAAACAGGCAAAATTCGACCCGGCGCGCATCGACGAGATCGAGCGCGAGGTCAAGCATGACGTCATCGCCTTCCTCACCAATGTCGCCGAACACACCGGCCCCGAGAGCCGCTTCGCCCACCAGGGCATGACCTCATCGGACGTACTAGACACCTGCCTTTCGGTACAACTCGCGCGCGCTAGCGATCTACTGATCACCGGCTGCGAACGGGTGATGGCGGCGCTGAAACAACGTGCGATCGAACACAAGCGCACGCCCTGCATCGGCCGCAGCCACGGCATCCACGCCGAGCCGACGACATTCGGCCTGAAGCTCGCCGGGCACTACGCGGAGTTTGCGCGCAATCTGATGCGTTTGCGTACAGCGCGTGCGGAGATCGCCACTTGCGCCATTTCCGGCGCGGTAGGCACTTTTGCCCAGATCGATCCGCGCGTGGAGAAATATGTCGCCGGGAAACTCGGTCTCGCCATCGAGCCGGTATCCACGCAAGTGATCCCGCGCGATCGGCATGCGGCGTTTTTCGCGACACTCGGCGTGGTCGCCGCCGGCATCGAGCGGCTCGCCACAGAGATTCGTCACTTGCAGCGCACAGAAGTGCTGGAGGCGGAAGAATATTTCGAGCCGGGCCAGAAAGGCTCCTCGGCCATGCCCCACAAACGCAACCCGGTGCTGACTGAAAACCTTTGCGGGCTGGCGCGCCTGGTGCGTTCGGCAGTAACGCCTGCGCTGGAAAACGTCGCACTCTGGCACGAGCGCGACATCTCCCATTCCAGCGTCGAACGCGGCATTGGACCCGACGCCACCATCCACCTCGATTTCGCGCTGCACCGCATGGCCAGCGTGATCGAAAAATTGGTGATTTACCCCGAAAACATGGCGCGCAATTTGGCGTTGCTCGGGGGGTTGCACAACTCGCAGCGCGTCATGCTGGCGTTGACGCAGGCGGGGCTGGCGCGCGAAGACGCCTATCGGCTGGTGCAGAGGAGCGCCATGGCGGTGTGGCAAAGCCCGGCGCCGCGCGCGGAGAACGCGCTGCTAAGCCGCCTCCAGGCCGACGCTGAAATCGCCGCCAAACTGGACGTTACGGGCCTCGCCGCCTGCTTCGACGACGCCCACCATTTTGCCCGGGTTGACGAGATTTTCACGCGCGTCTTCGGGTGAATCGCTCTAGCACCGCTGAACACGGCCTCACAGTGCCAATTCGGCAGATAGCCGCCGTCATCCCGGACGCGCGGAGCGCGATCCGGGACCCAGGGGGTCGTGGAGCTGTGTGTTTGCCCGTGGGTCCCGGGTCTTGCTCCGCAAGCCCGGGATGACAGGCGCGGATTCAGGAATAAGGCGTGCGGCGATAACAAGGGGAAAACGATGAGCGATGACATGGACGATGACGACGTTTGGGACGAGGACATCGTCATCGACGTACGCCGCTTCGCCCTGGAGCAGGCGCTGATGGCGCATATGCACAAGCGCGACAGCGCTATCGACGCGGGCGCCGTGTTCGCGCTGGCTGATCGCTTCGTGAACTACGTGCTGGGCGAAACGACGCCCTAGCTTAGACCCCCGCCTGCACCTGCGCACGGGCTTCGGCCAGGCATTCATCCATTTTGGCGCGGATCTGGTGGTCGGTGAGTTGGACTGCGTGCAGGTCGAGGTCGGCGCGGAGTTTGCGGAACAGGTCTTCGGCCCCGGCTTCTTCAAGGTCCGCCACGACGACGGATTTCGCGTAATCGGCGGCGGCTTCGCCGGATAGCCCCATCAAGCCCGCCGCCCAAAGACCGGTCAACTTGGCCCTGCGCGCTTGCGCCTTGAACTCAAGCTCTTGATCCATAGAGAATTTCTTCTCCTGGGCGCGCTGGCGATCATCGAACTGGCTCATCCGGCTTGTCTCCGTCTCGGGGTTCTTTCCCATAATGGGAGCCGCCTAACCGATCAACCAGCACTCCCATACGCAGCGGTACTAATTNNATTCTGGCCCGCTTTTGTGATTCTGGTCGCTGGCTTGAGCCGCCAGCGCCCTTCGGGGAGGGAGCTCCCACATGTCCCGTCGCAAGAAAATCTACGAAGGCAAGGCCAAGATCCTCTATGAGGGGCCGGAGCCGGGAACCCTGATCCAATATTTCAAGGACGACGCCACTGCGTTCAACGCGCAAAAGAAGGCGATCCTCGAAGGCAAGGGCGTCATCAACAATCAGATCTCCGGGTTCATCATGCAGAACCTGAACGCCATCGGCGTGCCCACCCATTACATCAAGACTATGAATATGCGCGAACAGCTGGTTCGCGAAGTCGAGATCATTCCGCTGGAAGTCGTGTGCCGCAACGTGGCGGCGGGCTCGCTCTCCACGCGCCTTGGCATCGAGGAAGGCACGCCGCTGCCGCGCTCGATTATCGAATTCTATTACAAGAACGATGCGCTCGGCGATCCGATGGTGGCCGAGGAGCACATCACCGCGTTCAATTGGGCGAGCACCCAGGACATCGACGACATCATGGCGCTGACTTTGCGCGTGAACGATTATCTGTTCGGCATGTTCGGCGCCGTCGGCATCAAGCTCGTGGATTTCAAGCTTGAGTTCGGCCGTCTCTACGAGGGCGACATGGTGCGCACTGTCATCGCCGACGAGATCAGCCCGGATTCAGCGCGGCTGTGGGACGTGCAAACCAACGAGAAAATGGACAAAGATCGCTTCCGCCGCGATCTCGGCAACGTCACGGAAGCGTACGTGGAAGTCGCGCGCCGGCTCGGCATCGTGAAGACTGCAGCGGCCGGAGGGGGCGAGAGCGTACATTAACGCACCGTCATCCCGTTGCTGCGTCTGACGCGTGACACTCCCCCGGGGGCGGGTGAGGATAGCGATGGGCCTGATTTGAATTGGGGTTGGCGATGAGAGCAATAGTGACGGTGGGGCTGAAGCCCGGCGTTCTTGACGTGCAGGGCAAGGCGGTGG
>CXWL01002596.1_pt1 | contig 35976 bp, 40 predicted proteins | sample 590931 | NCBI WGS metagenome assembly CXWL01 (sample SAMEA3498368, study PRJEB10139) | groundwater metagenome | biome: water well; material: biofilm material | place: Germany | collected 2015-04-27
AATCAGCCGGGTGGTTTCGGGCAACAACCGCGCTTCGGCATCGGGATAGGCGGTGTGCCAGCCCGTCATCGTCAGATTGTCGAGTAACTGATCCCGGCAATCCCAACCCAGCACGACGTCGCAAAAGCCGAAGCCCTTGTCGAGCGAGGACAGAAGCTTGTCGCGGGTCATATATTTGCCGCGCAGGACACCGTCGATGTCGAACACACCCACCTTGGCATAAGGCAGCGCCGATCCCTCGACATAGGCTTTGAGTTCTGCGGCGGTGCGCGGCGCTTTGGTCTTGGTCATTGTTTCAGGTCTCAATTCCGGAGGGAGGGGGAAGGGCGCAGATCGTGCGATCCTTCCCCGCAGCCCATTGTCCTACGCTTCGCCGACAGCGGCTTCGGCAGCGGCGATTTCTGCAGCGCGGGCGGCAATCCGGTCACCGATCGGCGGGCCCTTGAAGCGACGATTTTCGATGCCGAACCAGGCGATGACGGTCAGCAGGCCGATGACCCCCAGAACCTTCAAAGCGAAGTCATTTGGCGGCTGCACCCCGACGTAGAAGATTACACCGGCGATACCGATGCAGAACACCGCGACGACACGGAAAACCGGTCCCATGTCCCACGGGCCCATTTTCGTCCAGCTATTGCCATAGGCGAACAGCCCGGCTGCAATCGGCATTGCATAAGACAGATAGAGCGCAATTGACGTCACCGCGACGGCCACCGAATAGGCACCGGCAAACGAGGTGAAGGCCACTGCGAGCGCCGCACTCGTCCAGATCGCATGAACCGGCGTCCGGTGCTTCGGACTGACGGTCTTGAGGTAGCTTGATCCTGGCAAACCGTCGTCACGCGCAAAGGCGAAGGTCATCCGCGACGCCGAAGTCACCGTTGCCAGACCGCAAATAAACTGGGCAACGAGGATGATGGCGTAGAGGAAATATTTGAGTCCGGCCGGGATTGTTGCATCCATCACATAAAAGAACACGTTCCAGCCCTGCTTTGCCGCTTCGGCCATATCAGGAATTGCGAGAACGAAGGCGCATGAGAACAACCATGCAAACAAGGCTGCCCAGAACACGGAATGGATGATCGCGGTTGGAACCTTCTTGGCCGCGCCCACCGTTTCTTCCGAAGTGTGTGCCGAGGCGTCATAGCCTGTTAGCGTGTAAATCGGCAGCAACAGCCCGAGGAAGAAGATGAGCATCATCGAACTGGTTTCGGGCCACACGTCGCCACCCGCGGCGCCCGAATAGTTTGTGAACGTCCACAAACGGCTGAAGTCATGCGACGGAGCGTAGGCAAACAACGCAACGGTGAGCAGGACCGCACCAGCCAGGATCAAATATCCTGAAAGGTCGGTTAGCTTGGTCGTCGCCTGAATCCCGAGATGGTTGATGAGCGCCTGAATGCCCGTCATCACGATCAGGAATATCAGTTGCGACCAATAGCCCGCCTCGATCCCCACAAAAGATCCGAACGATCCGACAAAAAAGTTGAACGTGCCGACATTGATCGCCGCCAGCACCGTTATGAGTCCGATCAGGTTGAGCCACGCGGTGAGCCAGCCCCAGAAGCGTCCTCCAAGGATCGAACTCCAGTGATAGAGGCCGCCTGCGGTTGGAAACGCCGAGGAAAGCTGAGCCATTCCCAGTGCGAACATGAGCGCTGCCAAGCCACCGACTATCCAGCCTATCCCGAGCGCAGCGCCTCCGGCTCCGCTCGTTCCCTGCCCAAGCGAATTGATGCCGCCCGAGAGGATGCAAATGATCGAAAAGGAAATTGCGAAATTGGAAAAATGCCCCATTCGTCGGGACAGTTCCTGGGCATAGCCCATATTGTGCAGCGTCTTCACGTCATCGGCGTGAAGCGTATCATCCGAGTTTGACATTTCTTGCTCCCCTTCTTTGGTTCCCTACTCAACCCCCACCACCCATGCATTGGTGGCCCCACTATGCAGCTTTTCTGGCCTCCAGACCTTCAACCGCATTCAACAGCATCGGCGCAAGCCGCCGAGCCCAATCAGATTGTCCAGCCTCGGTGGCGATCAGGTCGTTGCGAATTTCGATCATCAGCGAAGGCAGGCCATGTGCTTCGGCATGTCGCGCCAATGTATGATAAACACGGTCACTCGGGCGATATGGTTCATTGTCACCAATTATCAGTCCAACATCGGCCCGCAATTGCAGCGCGATGCTTTCGGCAATCCGGTGGTCGCGATTGTGGATCAGGCCAATATGCCAAGGCCTTTTTTTTCCGTGATATACAGGCACAAAACTGTGAATCGCCACCATCGCCTTGATGCGAGCGGCACCCGCCACACGAACATCATCAATGCACTCGTGATAGGGTGTGTGAAATGCTGCAACACGTGCCGCACGTTCGGTTTCCGAAATGCCCACATTGCCAGGGACAGGCGTATGCTCTCCAAGCTCTACGATTGAATCCCAATCGGCCGGATCCCGGTTGCAGTCTATCAGCAGACGTGACGCTGTCGTCAGGATGGCAGGGCAATCAATCAGATCCGACACGCGGCGCGTAACACCGGCGGCACCGGCATCCCATGCAATATGATCGTCGAGGCTTTCCTGATCGAGCCCGAGTGAGTCAAACATTTCTGGGATGAAGTTGCTTGCGTGGTCGCACAGCAGGAGAACGGAACCACGACCAGCGGCGCGCCATCGTTCTGGCATGGCCGACAAGAGGTCGAGGGGCATCACCGCCGCATTTCTCGCGTCAATATCATTGCGACCCGCACCTACCGTTCGATGTTTCAAATATTACAAAAAGCATTGGAATTGCCAATTCTGGAACATTCATTACATAACTGGACGTGAGTCAAGGGCGAAAGACGGAAAATTAGCATGCCAGATGAAAATGCCGGGCAAGAGGCCGCATCGCTGACGATTGCCCAACGGGTGCAACGTGCGCGCGACCGGCTTCGACCCAGCGAACGACGCGCGGCGCAGGCCCTGCTTTACGATTATCCCTATACTGGCCTCCTCACGACCAGCGAGTTTGCCCGCCGCGCGGGCGTTTCGGCCCCGACGATATTGCGACTCGTCACGCAGTTGGGATTCGACAGCTATCGCGATTTCCAGCGGCGGCTGAAAGGAGAGCTGGCCGAGCAGATGCAGTCGCCGCTGGCCAAGGCAAGCATCAGCCCGCCAGATACGCGCGAACGCTCGAGCCTGCACGATTTCGGGGCGGCTTTGGCTTCCAATGTCCAGACGAGCTTCGATGCCACCTCCGATGCGGATTTTGCAGAAGCCGTGGCTCTTCTCACCAACCGGAAAAAGCGGATCCATGCTGCGGGAGGACGGTTTACCGAGGCATTTGCCATCTATCTTGTGCGTCATCTCCGTATCTTGAGGCCGCATGTTGCAAGCATAGACTCCGCCCAGACCGCCTGGCGCGATCAGATCATCGACTTTGACCGGAATGATGTACTGATCTGTTTCGACATCAGGCGCTATCAGGAAAATGTCATTGCCTTGGCCGAAGCCGCCGCCGCGCGTGACGTGACGGTGATCCTGTTTACCGATCGGTGGCTTTCGCCGATCGCCCGCTTTGCCAAGATCAGCTTTCCAATCTGGACCAACGTTCCGTCCGAATGGGATTCGACCGTCGCGATGCTTGGCCTTGTCGAGAGCATCATTGCCGCAACCACCAGCGCGCTTTGGGAATCTGCGCGGCCGCGGATGGAGGAACTTGAACAATTGAGGCATCAACGAAAGGGCCAGGGGCGTGACGTGGGTTTGGATCCAGCGATCCTGTCCTAGGAGGCCACGAACTCTACCGATGCACATCGACGGAGGAAATCGCGCCGTTGCCTGTGTGTTATGACCTCCACGATACTCCTAGGAGTTTGTTCGAGAAGATCGGTGCTGATGTCCCCCCGCTTTCTTCTTCCATTTTCAATGAGAGTTTTCCGGCAATGTAACCCTTGATGCCCCATTGGCGCCCCGCGCGCGGAGGTGCGCTGCAAATCACCTCTAAGTCATTGAAAAATGGTGGACGCACTAGGGCTCGAACCTAGGACCCGCTGATTAAGAGTACAAGTAAGCGGGTTTGCCGTAGTATCCGGGGCTTTCCTTTTTCGCATTATCATGTCATAAACCTCTTAATTAAGCCATTTATTTGTAGTGTGGCGGGCCATAGCGTAGCGCGGCTTTCTTACTCTCGATTTGGCATTCACCGGCCTAAAACCGGCCTAGAGAGATTGAGGGTAGTCATGGCGGATTTGCGCGTTTCACTCAATGAGAAGGCCGTTGCCCGACTGCCGCTCGCGACCGATGGGCAGTATAAGGTTCGGGATACCGACCTGAAGGGGTTTTACCTCCTGATCGGCAAGCGTCGTCGGACGTACATGATCCAGGGCGATTTGCGGCAGCAGGGTAAGCGCGCCGCTTCGATCAAGGTATCGGTTGGCGATGCCGAGCAAATGTCAGCGCGCGATGCGAGAACAACCGCCAAGACATATCTGGTTGAGATCAGCCGAGGCCGCCATCCAAAAGCACCAGAAGAAGCGGTACCACTCCCTCCCGGAGCCGAGGTCACTCTCCGTGTTGCGTGGGCGCGCTACCTTGAAGGGCATATGATCCGAAAGGGGCGGAGCGAGAACACGATCCGCAACTACCGAACGCATGTCGAAAAGAACTTTGAAGAATGGCTGGATCTGCCCATTGCCGAACTCGCCAACGATCCAGCGCGTGTCGCCGACATGCACGAAAAGATCAGCAAGGAGAACGGACCCTATCAGGCCAACACAAGCATGCGGACGCTGCGGGCCATCTACAACTACATCAGGAAGAAGCATCGTGCGCTGCCCGTCTACAATCCGGTCGATGGGGTGGACTGGAACAAAGAGGAGCGGCGTAACACCGGTATGGGCCTTGCCGATATCGTAGGTTGGCTTGAGCAGTTGGCCGCGTTCGAAAACCCGATCCGTCGAGAATTCCATTTGCTGACGTTGCTTTCGGGTTGTCGCCCCGCGGCACTCAAGGAGGCAAAGCCCGAGCATATCGATTTCCGTCGGCGCGTTTTGCACATCGCAAAGCCGAAAGGAGGCGCGAAGCGTGCCTTTGACATCCCCCTCTCGCGAGAGATGATGGGGTGCCTGGTGCGCGCACTGCGTTATTCTCGGGTGCTGTATCCGCACCTTTCCAGGGAATGGGTGTTTCCCGCTGAGAGCAGTTCCGGTCACATGAGTGAGCAGCGTGAAGAGCGGACGGAACTTTCGAAATGGGGGAATGATTTACGGCAAAGCTACCGGACGTTGGCAACGGTGGCGGGTTTGTCGGAAATCGATGCAAAGCTGCTGATGAACCATGCAATCCCGGGCGTAAATTCCGGCTATATCACCCGCCACAAGCTGCTGGAGGATCATTTGCGGGCTCAGCAGCAGGCCATTTCCAGTGTGATCTTCGCTGCCGTCACCCCGCAAATCTCGAAGAGTGAGGTGCTTTCAGGCTGGTTGGGGGCAGGGGTTGCCCGCCGCGCTACCGCATCATCGGCGTCATAGGTTGTCGACGGGGATCGAATGCGCAGTCGCTTCCTACATGTTTTTATCGACAAATTCAGCTTTAGGTCTTATATAAACGACCAATCGCAAATTATGATCGCGTTTATGAGACCTTGATATGAAGTCCACTGTTGCAGAAACGCTCCCGCTACGGGTCAAGCGCTCCCTTGCCAAGCTTGGGTCGGACATTTCGCTCGCCCGCAAAAAACGCAGCCTGACGGTCCAGATGATGGCCGAACGCTTGGGCGTCGCCAAGAGCACGTATCTGAAGCTCGAAAAGGGCGAATCGACGGTCGCGCTCGGCACCTATGCCATGGCCTTCTTCGTTCTCGGCTTCGATGATGTCCTGGGCGATATTCTCGATGCCCGTCACGACGAACGCGGCCTCCTGCTCGATCACGAGCGTATGCCCAAGCGCGTGCGTTCGCCAAGAGCGGCCAAAGCCCTGTGAATCGCTCGATTCATATCCGGATCGGCGATGAGGCGCGGCCTCTGGGTCTGTTGCGTTATGATCAGCAGGGTGCGCGCGAGAGCGCAGCATTTGAATATGATGCAGGTTGGCTGGCTGATAACGCACGCTTTGCGATCGAGCCGGGTCTGCCACTCGTTACTGGTCCCCAGTTTCACCGCAAACACGGTGACGGTTCGATCTTTCATGCTGCGATTGCCGATACTGAACCCGACGGTTGGGGGCGGCGCGTTATTCAACGCGATCACGCCAAACGTCGGCAGGCAGCCCGCCGGGCAGGGGACGCAGTTCCGAACCGACCGCTGAACTCGCTGGATTATCTTCTGGCCGTCGATGACGTCAGCCGAGTCGGGGCGCTGCGTCTGCAGGATGAAGGCGGCATATTCCAGCGCGCGCAGGAGGAAGGGCGGCGAACGACACCGCCGCTGATCGAGATTGAGCAGATCCTGACCGCCAGCCGGGCCGTTGAGACCAATACCGAAACCGCAGCCGATCTGGCCTATCTGCGCGGGCGAGGAACCTCGCTGGGCGGCCTGCGCCCGAAATGTTCAGTGCTGGACGAAGACGGACGGCTTGCGATCGGGAAATTTCCAAGCGTTGCCGACGAGCGGGCCGTGACAAAGGGAGAGGTGCTGGCGATGCGACTGGCACGGCGCGCCGGCATCAATGCCGCACCCGCGCGTCTGATTGACAGCGCCGGCACGCCAGTGGCCTTGATCCAGCGATTCGACCGGCCGGTCGGTGGTGGCCGTCTGATGTATGTTTCCGCAGCGACCATGCTGGGTGCCGAGCCTGGCGATCATGGCGAACATGCCTATACCGAGATCGTCGATGCGCTGCGCCAACAGGGGGCCGTGCCGATCACCGACATTGAGGAACTCTGGCGGCGTATCGCCTTCTCGATCCTCATTACCAATGTCGATGATCACCTGCTCAACCATGGCTTCCTGCACGTGGAGCGGGGACAATGGCGACTGGCCCCTGCGTTCGACATCAATCCATTTCCCGAGCGACTGCGCGAACTGAAGACGTGGGTATCGGAAGATACGGGGCCAGAGGCGTCGATCGATGCGTTGATGTCGGTCCTGCCCTATTTCCGTATAGCGAAGGATCGTGCCCAAGCGATCCTAGCAGAAGTCGAGGCGGCGGTATCGGAATGGCGTGCCGAAGGTGCACGCATCGGCATGTCGTCCGCTGAACTCGACGATTTTATCGATGCGTTCGAGCATGAGGAACGGCATGCTGCACGGACAGCCCTGGGATGAGGAAACTGCCATCACTATGAATTTATCAAGTTCCCATTATGTTCTTATTCGGCTACGCTGTCTGCCATTGAATCGAGCTGATCATGTCTGACGGAAGCGCAATTGAATGGACTGATGCGACGTGGAATCCGGTCACCGGATGCACGAAGATCACCCGCGGCTGCGACAATTGTTACGCCGAGCGCTTTGCTGAACGCTGGCGCGGGATCGCCGGGCATCCCTTTGAAAATGGCTTTGATCTCACACTGCGCCCCGAGCGCGTTGGGCAGCCGCTCCGCTGGAAGCGGCCACGGATGATCTTCGTCAATTCGATGAGTGACCTCTTCCACAAGAAGGTCCCGAAAAGCTTCATCGACAGTGTCTTTGATACGATGGAAGCGGCGCACTGGCATGTCTTCCAGGTTTTGACCAAGCGAAGTTCACTCATGCGCAGTTACCTGCGCACGCGCTATGGCGACGGGCGCGGCCCCGGACATATCTGGTGCGGTGTATCCGTCGAAGATGCCAAGGCCAAACCTCGCCTTGCCCATTTGCGGGAAAGTCCTGCCGGCGTGCGATTCCTATCGGTCGAGCCGCTCATTGGCGCCGTGGGCGCTATGGATCTGACCGGGATCGACTGGGTGATTGTCGGGGGTGAATCAGGCCCAGGAGCACGGCCCATCCATCTGGAGTGGATACGTGAAGTGCGGGATCAGTGCCTCGACCAGAATGTCGCTTTCTTCTTCAAACAATGGGGCGGCCCACGGCCCAAGTCGGGAGGCCGAGAACTCGACGGCCAGGAATGGAATCAGTTTCCCGAAGCGAAAGTGGGGGCTCTATAGTGCCGGATATCGCGGTCGTCGGTCCTTGGGCAAAAGAGAAGCTGGAGGCGCTTGAACGCTATCTGGATTTCTACACCAAGGTGCTGAAGAATCAGCGTTGGCGCACCATATATGTTGATGCCTTTGCGGGCGGCGGACGCGCACTGGTTCGCGCTGATTCTGCTCAGGTAGACGAGTCGATACCGCTGTTTGAACCAGAGCCCGCCAGCGATGTTGATCGCACCGAACTGATCGACGGCTCGCCGCGTGTGGCATTGAATGTTGCGAACCCGTTTTCGCGCTATGTTTTTGTCGAAAATGACCCGGCGCGCTGTGAAGAGCTCGAGGCGGTCAAAGTCGAATTCGACGGCACGCGACAGATTGACATTTTGCGTACCAGTGCCGCCGATGGCATAAGCTGGGTTACTGCTAGGCAGATTTCCAAGGCCACCCATCGCGGCATCGCATTCCTTGATCCATTCGGTGCGAATCTGGAGTGGGCCAGTGTCGAGAAACTGGCTGCCACCGGGATTTTCGAGGTCGTGGTCAATTTCGCGCTGAGCATGGCAATCCAGCGAATGCTTCCCAACTCCGGCGAGATTCCGGCCGCATGGGCCAAAACGCTTGATGCCTATTTCGGATCGAGAGCCTGGTTCGAGGAGGTATATCGCGAGCGTAGTGGAGGATTGTTCAACACACCTGGCTTTGAAAAGCGTGAAGATTACGCCGACCGCCTTCTGCAATTGTATCGCGCTCGCTTGAAGGCTGCCTTTGGTCATGTGTCGACACCCCGGCTGATCCGCAACTCAAAAGGCGCGCCGCTATATTATCTGCTCTGGGCTGGTCCGCATACCAAGGGATTGCAGGGAGCTGACCATATTCTGAGCATGGGGGAAAGCCTGGGCAAGAAACGCGGGGCTGCCGTTGCTGCATGAGCAAGAAGCACTATGACTGGCGCATCGGCGAACCTCTCCCGCTGCTTGGCGACCACAGCGTTGCCAAGCATGAGATCTCCGAACAGTATCTCGGCATTTATATCGAGCGGCTGACGCGAACTTTTAGCCAGACGATGCTGAACCTCACGATCGTCGATGGCTTTTGCGGCGGGGGCCTGTACCGGCATGGCGGCAGCGAAGCGGATGGTTCGCCATTGCGATTGCTTCGTGCTGTGGAAGAGGCTGATCAGGCCTTGAAAACTGCGCGCATCAAAGGGTTTCAGGTTCGCGCAGACTTCATCTTTGTCGACGAGAACGCAGATCATATCGCGTTTCTGCGCGATGTGCTCATCAAGCGCGGGTATGATGCGAGGCTTGGAAACGACATATTCCTCCACTGCTCGACTTTCGAAGACGCTTTCCCCGGCATCATCTCACGCATTCAGAGCAAGGGAACGGCGCAACGGTCGCTCTTCTTTCTGGATCAATATGGCTGGAGCGACGTTCGCTTCGAGACTATCCGCTCGATCCTGGCTCAGGTCAAAAATCCCGAAATCCTGCTGACGTTCGCCGTCGATGCCCTGATCGACTTTCTCTCCGACAAGCGCGCAGAAACCGAAGCCACGCTCGGCCTTGAGCTCAATCGAGAGGATGTGAAGGCATTGCTCGACCTCAAGAACGGAGACGGCTGGCGCTACCTGATCCAGAACGGGCTGTACCGTCACGTCCAGAACCGAACCGGAGCCCAATTTTACACGCCGTTCTTCATCCATTCGGTTGATAGCCATCGCTCGTATTGGCTGCTCCATCTGTCCAATCATCGGCAAGCGCGTGACGAGATGGGCAAACTGCACTGGCGGCTCAACAACCATTTTCAGCATCATGGTGGTGCGGGTTTTCACGCGCTGGGTTTCGATCCTTCGCGCGACCTTCGCCAGGATCTAATGAATTTCATGTTTGATGACGATGCGCTGACCCGGTCAGAGGCTGCCGTCCTCGATCAGCTTCCCCGCATGATTCATGCTGCGAACCAGGGGGAGGGCGGTGGCTTGGTGGTTGAAAACCTCTTCGCCGGAAACTGCAATGACACGCCCGTAACATCCGAGATTCTGACCAGCCAACTGCTCTTGCTGCGCGATGAGGGCGAACTGTCGATCATGTCAGGAGAAGGCAAGCAGAAGCCACGGGCAAAGACCATAGACTGGGATGACCGGCTGATATTGCCGCGCCAGCGGACCATGTTCAGTCGGCTGGGATGAGCTGATGACAGACTTAAACGATGAAAGCTTGAAGGCGGCTGAGGCCGACGTCGGCATGTATCGGGCCTATCGTGAAGCACGCGCTCGCCTGCCGCTTACGGGGCACTTCGTGCCCTACAACTGGTATGCACTCCCTGAGAAAATGAGTGCCATCTGGATGGCTTACTCGCTTATGCTGGGCGAGTTTTCGACCGAGTTGGCCAACACCATCAACGACCTGACCAATCATGTACACCGGCTGCGAGCCTGGGCAACGGTAATCGAGCCCATGGATGACGACGAGAAAATGGCAGTGACGCACGAATTTATCGACGTGCTGGCCACGAACGCCGTGAACCTGCCTTATGTGATCAAATCACGATTTGCCTTCGCGACAGCGCATCTCTGCCATCAGGCTAATATGACGCGCGATTTCGCGTCTTGGCAGGATGATCTACCGCTCGACGTCGAGATAGATTTGAATACCAGCGGCATCTATGGACGGGGCTGGGGTAAGAAATATAATCGGGTGAAGCTGGCCGTTGAGGCGATCGGTGGTCAAGCTTTCAGGGGCGCGACAGGGGATTTCCGCAACGCTTACAATCATCGCTTTTCGCCGCGCTTTGTGTTCGGTGTGACGGGCATGGTCACCCGGCACAAGAATACCGAGACAGGTCGGTTCTACTATGGTTTCGGTGGCCGTGATGCGCTGGCTCTTACGGACATAGTGAATCTTCTCGGCGCGGAGTGCACTCGAACTTATACAGCGTTCGAAGCCCTGCAGGGATTGGTCGATGAGCAGATCAAGGCAATCGTCAATTTCGGAGCCGCAGGGCAGGCCGCCAAACCCGCCTGAGTTCCCTATGGACGCGGTGCCATCGCCTCAATTAGCCGGGGTCAATCCCAAGCCGCATCAAGCCATTGAGGTTATCCGAGAAATCGGCCACATGGAGTGTAAGGCTTACAGGCAGAGTTGTTATCGCGTATCGCGATATAAGAGCAAGATGCCAGGAGGTGATGCTTCCTTGCATGTCTTAATGCATGATGATGGTCATATGATTATCATGATGATCCGCATAGGAGTGCCTGTAAGCCACTTATTCTAGGGGGTGGCGTGTCAAGTCTGGCGAAGTTGCAAGCCGCGAAATCGTTGGACGATGTCGCAGCTTTACTCGGATTCAAACCAGCCAGCCTCGCCTACATCCTCTATCGGATGCCGGATGCTCAAAAATATACTGAGTTCGAAATTCCCAAGCGCAGTGGTGACATGCGCAAGATACTGGCACCCGACGTTAAACTCAAATTGCTCCAGCGACGCGTTGCCAACCTGCTATATCTTTGTCTCGCGGATATCGACAAGGCTGGCCGGCCGCGTCGCCCGGTCTCGCATGGGTTTGCCAGATCACTTTCGATCGTCACCAATGCGTCTGTTCATAAACGGCGCCGCTATGTCCTGAACCTTGATCTCAAGGATTTCTTCCCTTCCATCAATTTCGGTCGCGTGCGTGGCATGCTGATGAAGGACAAACGATTCCAACTCGATGCCAAAGTGGCAACCGTCATCGCGCAAGTTGCCTGTCACGACCATGTGCTGCCACAGGGCAGCCCTTGCTCGCCGGTTATCTCAAACATCATCGCACATTTGCTCGACATCAGGCTTGTACGGTTGGCCAAGGCCAATCGTTGCACATATTCGCGTTATGCTGACGATCTGACCTTTTCGACCGGTCTCAAAGAATTTCCGGCGGACCTGGCGAGTCCGGTAGCCGGATCGGAGGGAGATTGGTTGCTGGGAGCCGTTCTGACCAAGGAGATTCAGAAGGCCGGTTTCGAAATCAACGACAATAAGACCCGAATGCAGGTTCGGGGCTCGCGGCAGGTGACAACCGGCCTGCTCGTGAATGAGAAGGCCAATATCCGGCCTGAATATTATCGCGACGCCCGGGCAATGTGCTGGTCATTGTTCAATACCGGCTCCTATTACCGGATGGTTCCCGCGACCCTGGCTGGGGGAAAACCCGGCGAGCCGGATGTCAAGGATGTGCCACCGACGCTCGCCCAGTTGGAGGGTATCCTTGGCCATATCCATTATGTCCGCAATGTGGTCGACAGGCGCGACAGCGTCGAAAAGAAGAAACACCCAACCGCAACGCGCAAGCTGTTTGCGCGCTTTCTCTTCTACAAGAATTTCGTCAACCTCGATAAGCCGCTGATCATTCCGGAGGGGAAATCGGATTCGATCTATTTGCGCGCCGCGATCGAGAAACTGACGACCTTTCACCCGAAACTCGGTGTCATCGAAAATGGAAAGCTGAAACCCGCCACACGGTTCATGAATTATTCCAGGATGATCCATGATGTGCTGCAACTCGGTGGTGGCACGGGCGATTTCAAGCACTTCATTCGCACGTATCAGGACAATCTCAAGAAATTCCGGCACCGGCCGCTGGCGCATCCCGTGATCGTGTTGATCGACAATGATGGTGGGGCTGACGACCTCTTCAAGTTTCTGAAGGGCAATGGCGCGCCAGGAATATCGCACATCTCTGCAGATCTGTTTTATCGCCTTGCAGGCAATCTCTATCTCGTGAAAACACCTGAAACTGGGGCAAAAGGCATCACCTGCATCGAAGATCTGTTCGACAAGAGCCTTACCGCCACAAAAATAGACGGCAAGGATTTCGATCCCGACAAGAAGCATGGAGAGGCCGGGAAATACGGCAAAGTGGTCTTTGCCGAGAAGGTCGTGCGTCCCAACGTCGCAACAATCGAATTCTCAAAATTCGAGGCATTGCTTGATCGGCTTACGGCCGTTCTTGACGATTATGGCGCTAATCCGCCCAACATTCCGTAAGATGTGGTGCGTTTGCGACAATCAGCGCTCATCCGGGAGCGTATAATTTGGCCGATCGCGATCATCAGCTCATGGTGCGTTCCGTGCCCTATGATTATTGCGAAAGGTATACCGGATCAGAAACATGGTAGACCAGCACCGCCTCCAATGCGAAGCCGTTCGCCCTGCGCAGATTTGACGCGTGCACGAGATGCTCATGACCATTGTGCGAGAGATATGTTGAGCCTCTCTTCCAAAACACACGGATGGTAACCGGTTCGCCGCTTGCATTGACGGCATGGATTTCGCCTCTTGGGCCGCTTTTCGTCGCCATGTTTCACCCCTTCAAATTGCTATTTGCACCAAATGACTCGGCCGCTTCGCAGCAGGTAATGCGCTCGGCAGCCATTTTTCCGCCAAACGGATGGATGTAAGGTCGGGACAGTCGCATCTATTCCGAGCGTCCAGACGGGCTCGCTATCGAGCAGCAAATTCATCTCCAGCAATTCGCCGCACCCGCATGGACAGCGCATTGCGGCGATCCAGTATCGCCCATCTTCGCCGATCAGATGGAGCTTTCCGGGTAAAGCCATGTCCGGCAAATCTTCATCTTCGACCACATGGAAACACCCCCACCGGGCGAAATATTTGTCTTGCAACCACAGGCTTATGCGCTTTGGCAACAGTCTCAGTTTTGACATCAATTTTTCCTCGAAAGCTGCGGCATGTTGAGCAGTGGTTCGCGACCGCCGATAGCCAGCAACTTGCCCATGACAGGGCACGGCAGATTATATTTGTCCGTCGTGAACTCCACCTCCGCTAAATTGATACGCACGGCATCGAATTCATCTAAATTGGGGTTATGCCGGTAAGGGTAGAGCCGGGCGATAAGCTCCAGAACAGCACTTGCAGCAGCGATCATGTTGATGCTGATGACGGCTGGTTGTTCCTCGTCGCGTCCCTTGATGTATTTTTCCGCGCGCTGCCGTGCATGCTCTTCCGGCGCGACGCGTGCCAAGCTTTCCGCATGGACTTGCTCCGGCGTGTAAGCGCCTCTGGAAAGTAAACTCGATCCGCCAGGGACCACAAAATTGACCGCTGTATCAATTTGATCGATCCCGCCATCGTCATCAGCCACGGCACCAACGCCTACATCGACGAGTGGTTGAAGCTGCGTGGAAACAAGACGGTCGAGAATAGCTCGTCCCTCGGCGCCATCGACGCAGCCAAACAGGATGTCGCAACTCGCGAGCGCAATCACGGCATCGCGTTCCATAATGCTCGATGGGATATCGATGACTTTTGTACCGAAGCCCAATGCATCAATAGCTCTTTTCACCACTACGACTTTGTGAATGCCATCGCGGGCATCGATCGCGGTTGCGTTCAAAATTCTGTCGAGGTTTCTGGCTTCTACACGCTGGGGGTCGACAAGGACGATCCTTCCGATGCCGAGCCTGGCAAGTTGCTCCGCAACAATGCTGCCTGTTCCAGATACCCCGACAACCCCCACGCTGAGCCGCTTGAGTTCGCTGCGCATTTCTTGACCAAAGCCCCGCGAGTGCCTCCCTACAGCTCCGTTGATTGGTGAATCGTCCGGTGCCGTGCTTCTCCACCAAAACTGCGGTTGGCGACCGGCAATGCCGATCTGGGCGATGGCGTGCTGGGTCGAATCGGGGAGTCCCACGCGGCCCAGCATTTGCCCGGATGGCATGACAATCACGCTGGCATGGGGCAGGTCATTGTCGAGATAGCCGTGCAGATTTTCGAAGAAGGCGTCGTCGCCCTCGTCATCTGTTTTGGAAAAGAAGTCCTGATTGCCGGGATGGCAATGGAATTTCACGATGGACAGGCCAGCAGCAGCGGCGCGTGATAACAGAGGATCAAGCCATTCGAATGGCCATTGGATTGCGACCGATGTGCGCACCGTGCATATTTCAATCGGCACCGGTATGATCTCTTTCACGAGAATACGAACCGGGTTCTCACTGGCCCCAAGTGTGCACAATCCGATGGCGGCCGACTCTTTTCCATCGCCAGGGAACAGATGCGCCATCAGCTGCATCTGTTCCCTGTCAGCCAGTGTCAGGGTGACCGGTAGCGTCACCGCTCCAACTCACGCTTGAACCAATCGAGCATGTAACCGTAATGCGACGCGATACTGTCGCTTTCTGGGTTCCAGCTATTCACACCGTCAACCCGGTGGCGTGACCAGCGCTGCCAACTGTTGCCGTCGATTTCGACGGTCACATCGGCCTGCGGAATGCCGGCACCGTTTGTGCGGCTGATCGCCGGGCTGAAATAAGCCATATCGATGACCCCGGCCGGATAGCTGGTCACATCAAATGCGATATCCGTCCGTTCGGGTTGAAACCCCTGTGGTGGCATCCAACCGCGCACGATGATCCAGAGCTGGCCGCGGTTGATCGCTTCCCAATGCAGGCCAAGGCTGTCCAAGAACGTCGCATCTTCCTCAGGAAGCCCGAATTCGCGCCGTTCACTCAGGCCGTCCTGAACGTGCAGCTTGTTAGCGACGAACCGTTCAACGCCAGGCTGAGTCAAATCGACATGTGCGTTCGGCTGGATTTCCACCGGGTCGCCTTTGCCACTTTTCAGACGCAAACGATATTCTTCGACGGGAACAAAGCCTGCGAGCGTGAGGATTTCCTCGCGGGTTGGGTTCGGGTCGGTGGTGGTCACCCGCTTTTTGTTCACCCGGAAGGCATAGCGTTTGGCTGGCGGCTTTTTGTCGTGTGGATTGGAAGCGGTGAATGCTTCGATGTCCAATTCTTCGAGCGGAGGCTCATCTTCTTTATGGGCGACCATTTTGGTATCCTTGTAGGTCAGGGGCGGGAATGCCGCTGTGAGTGCATTGTAGGATTAGCGTGCTTGAAATGTCAAGCAGATCAAGCGCGCTTGATAAATCATGCGCTCTGCGTTACTTTCTCGGTATCTGGAGCGCTCAAGGGACCCAAACCATGTCAGGCTCAATCAAGTCGCCCGTCACCCTGGGTGACCATTTGGCGGCTATTCGCAGCGATCGAAAATTTACGCTTCGGCAGGTCGAGGAAGCCACAGGTAAAGAAGTGTCCAACGCGTATCTCAGCCAAATTGAGAACGGCAAAGTTGGCGCACCTTCTCCTCATGTTTTGAATGCATTGGCTGAATTATATAAGGTCGATTATACCCACTTGATGGAGCTGGCGGGGTATATGCGCGCTCCGACAAAACGTGCAGCTGGTGAGCGTCATGGGCGCGCAGCGACATTCGCGGAAATCAACCTAACGGACGACGAAGAAGCGGAGCTTCTGCGGTTTCTGAAATTCCTGCGAGCGCAAAAGGACGATAAATAATGCGGCCCGATGACAGCTCACTTGGCTCAAGTGAGCTGTTGAAAGTTGAGACCATTGCCAAGAATCTTTTGCACCGATCCGATGCCTGGGGAACTGTGCCCGTTCCGCTTGACGACATCCTCGCTGCTGCAAAACTCAAGGTTGCGCCGTACAGCATATTCGACCCGCGCTCGATCAAGGCTTATGTTGCTGCCAAGGGCGGCCAGGTCGCAAACACCATCAAATCCGCGCTGGGGAAAATCTTCGGAATCCTGGATGCGTCCGAAGAGCTCATTCATATTGATGATTCCCTGACACCGGGCAAACAGCTTTTTCTGACGCTCCATGAAACAGGGCATTTTGAGCTGCCCCACCAGCGCAAACTATTCCGGTTTTTTGAGGACAGCAAACAGGAGCTCGAGCCCACCATTGCTGACCAATTCGAGCGTGAGGCCAACAATTTTGCCCGGTTTGTCATGTTCAACGGCGATGCGTTCAAGCAGCGCGCGGCGGACATGCCACTGGCCTTCGCTTCAGTCAAAAAACTGCAATCCCAGTTTAAGACGTCAATGTACGCTTCAATCCGGGAATATGCCCGCACCCATCACCAAGTCTGTTTTGTCGCCGCACTCGAGCCGATGGAGGTTTGCCCAACACTCGGGATCTGTGCCCGCGTCCGACGAGTAGAGGTGTCTCCCTCATATGATAGCCGGTTTGGACGCCCGTCATCGACGGTGATCGCGCCGGGTCATGCGCTTTGGCCGCTGGTACCGCTAGGTGGTCGGCGGGTGACCAAACCGACTCTATTCATTTTGACTGATCTTGACGGCGTTCAGCACGAGTTTGTCGGCGAGGCCCTGGATACGACCTTCAATATCTTGCTCTTTGCTTGCCCAAAAGCGTCTTTCAAGACCTAGCCGTTTTGATTGCGATGCAGTTTGTGGCTGACCCGCCAAATTTGAAACATGGTCAAAAGGGGAGGAAGCCTCCTCCCTGCGTGAAACCCGCAAGCGGTCTTCACGTTACCCACCTCTGCGGGAGTGCCCGCAACGCCCCATATGATGAGCGGGGCTATTGCCACACTCTGCCGATTGAAAATCGGACAGGGTGCGATGGCTTGATCGCGGCCCCGCACGCACTCTGAACCGGCATCGGTCGGGTCAGCGCAGGATTGCCAGAACGACTATCCTCGCCCTGGCAATCCTGCACAGAACCCTCTTGCCGACGCCTCCTTTCAGGGTGCGGTTTTTGCTTGTGTCATACCGCTGGTCGCTACCGCGATGATTGGCATGAGCAGGGTGCCTGCGGACGGCGCGGATGCGCCGGCGTTTTTGTGGCCGATCCCGGAGAAGCGGGATGGGCGGCGCTTCCGGCTAGGCGAACCGCCAGCAGGCGCAACCCGGCAAGCCGGGTCTTTCACTGTGTTGCAGCCCTTCGGGTGCGCCTGCTGGCGGCCCGCCTCTCTGGTCGCTCGGTGCCGCCCACCCCGCCTCACATGGAGAAGTAGAAGTCAACTTCTGCTTTGCATCGCCGTGGCCTTTCAAAATATATCCAAGGTCTGAGCCCATCACAACGGCATGGCAGTTCCTGCCAGTCCAACCTCACATACGGTCGCCATTCGTAATGGCCGCACCAAGACCCCGCGTTCGTCGGGTCGGGCTCAGGGAAGACGGGACCATTCTCTCCGACGGCATTTGAAGCCATGTGGGGTGGAGGTTCGCCTACCCTGGATCAGCCGGATTTGATCAACGCCGGCCAATAGAAGAAGTTTTCGATTTCCTATGCTTTGCTCATGACGGCTCCCTCAATGACAAGCCCCTCGCGCACATACTTCCAAAGCGCGATCAGCAGCTTTCGGGCCAGCGCGATGATGGCTGGCTTTTTGCGACGCCCGCCGTCGAGTTTGACCCGTTCACGGAACCAGTGCGACAAAGCCGAGTCTGGCTGATGCAACAGCCAGAACCATGACAGCTGCACCATGATCGTGCGCAGGCGCGGATTGCCGGACTTGGACACGCCCTGATCGTGACTGACCGACCCACTTTGCCACGGAGTTGGCGTCAGACCGGCATAGGATGCCAGCTGCCGCCGGTTATCAAAATGACGATACAGCCCTTCGGCCCACAGCACTTCAGCAAAATCGGGGCCGACGCCCTTCAACCTGCGCAACATGCCTGTGCCGCAAAGCGTGTCGGCCGACGGCGTTGCTTCGCTGATTTGATCGCGAACCATCTCGACTGCCTTCATCTGCTCAAGCAGCAGCTCAATGCGGTCAAGCAGTCGGCCGATTTCTGACCTAGCATGAGGTGGTAAGGCGCGCCCGTCACCTGTAACCAGTTCGTCAAAGCGCGCACGGCGATCCCGCTTGAGTGGCTCAAAGCCGCTGACCCCTTGCGCAAACAGCAGACCCTTGATCCGGTTGACCAGCTTGACGCGCTCCGCGATCAGGACCTTACGCTCGCGGCTGTTGCGGCGTCGATCCTCCTCTTCAGGCGATGGCGGTCGCACCATCGCACAGACGCGAGGATCGCCGCGTTTGAAGGAAAGCAGGCTGCGAAGCAGAACTTCGCCATCGAGCCGATCCGTCTTCGCGCGCCGCCGTCGCCGCGATGCCGCAATCGACGCCGCATCGACAACATGGCTTTCGATACCTTCCTGTTCGAGAACCCGGTGGATCCAGAAGCCATCAAGACCGGCTTCCTGGATTACGACGATCGGAAAGACCTGACCGGCTCCTGCCGACGCCTTTTGCCTTAGGACAGCAAACCGCTCCATCAACCCAGCAATGTCGCCAGCACGCAGCGTGTGTTTTGACATCCGCTCTCCGTCGCCAGGGAGCAGCGAAGTGATGAGCCAGGTTGACCGGCTCAACTCCATCGACACGAAGATTGCACCAAGCTTCGTTTCCACCGCTGGTGGACGTTCGGCATCGACTGCGTCTTGGGTAACATATTCAATAATCATACTCAGCATCCTTTCCTCATTGCATGGGCGCCGCGACTGTTCGAACCCGTGCGATGGTTCCAATGGCGCATGTGCGGCCATCGCGTGCCGCGATGACGTTGTTTGAGTCTGATCCAGGTCGGGAGGTGGGCGGCACTCCCTTCTAGGCCCGCACTGTCAGGCCGCAAAGTTCGCTCACGCTCACTTCCTCCTCTTCGTTTCGGCCCTGCGGGTGCTGCCTGCCAGTGCAGGCCTTTCCGGTCGTTCCTTGCCGCCCACCCCCCTTCCTGGGTCAGGCGCGTGCGATTTTTGGTTCGTGCGCGCGTCTGACCTCCATGGGGTCTCTCCGGGGCCGGTGCGGTTTTTGAGCGAGGAGGCGGTGATGGCGGATCAGGGCAGGGCACAGCGGAGCAGCGGCAACGGTGGTGCTGGCAAGGCAAAGGCGAAGCGCAGGACAAAGCAGGATGCGCGCGCACGGCATGGCGCCAAAACTGGCGACAACGCAGACGGCGGCGCGGCTTCGCGCGTGTCGCTGTATGACGAGGTAACGGCCAAGATCATCGCCCAGCTTGAAGCCGGTTGCTTCCCGTGGGCGCAGCCGTGGAATTCGGCGGCGGCAGTGCCAGGATTGCCCCGCAATGCTGTTTCGGGCCGAGCCTATTCGGGCGTCAATGTTCTGATCTTGTGGGGCGCGGTCATTGAAGGCTGTTACCCATCGCAGGACTGGTTGACCTTCCGGCAGGCGCTGGCCGTTGGCGGGTGCGTTCGTAAAGGTGAGCGCGGGCATACGGTGTTTTATGCTGACCGCTTCACCCCCGAAGAGGGGCGCGAGCAGGGAGAAGGCGCGGAGGGTGAACCCCGTTCCATTCCGTTCCTCAAACGCTTGGTCGTGTTCAATGCCGCGCAGTGTGATGGATTGCCCGCACGGCTGGCCGCCGACCCGACGCCGTTACCGCCCCGCGAACAGCATGAAAGTGCGGAAGTGCTTATTGCTGCCACAGGTGCGGATTTCCGCATCGGCGGGGCGCGGGCGTTCTATGATGTGGGCGGCGACTATGTGCAGGTGCCTCCACAACCGGCATTCACCCATCAGATCGACTTTTACCGGACGGCCCTGCACGAGCTAGGCCATTGGGCGGGGAGTAGCGCGCGGCTGGCGCGTGATCAGTCAGGGCGGTTCGGTTCGACGCTTTATGCCCGTGAGGAACTTTGCGCCGAATTGGCGTCAGCCTATCTTTGTGCGGCGCTCGGCATTGTGCCGACCGTCCGCCATGCTGACTATCTCGGTTCGTGGCTGGCCGTGTTGCGCGCCGATAATCGCGCCATTTTCAAGGCGGCATCCCAAGCCAGCAAGGCAGCGGATTTCCTCTTGGCCTTCGTTCGGGAGAGCGAATGCACCTTGGCGCGCGCGGCATGAGCGCCGCGCTCCCCGCCCAAGACCGGCTTGCGTCCGAGCAAACGCCATTCGGTGAGCAGACGCTTGTTCACGGCGTTATGCCGATCACGCCCCGCGACCGGCTCGCGATCCGCGCCAATGCGCCGCTGGAGCCGCGCAAGGCGCAGCGCCCCGCCGATCACGGCCTGTTCGACACCAACGCCCGCAACCAGATCGAAATGTTTTGAAGGTGGAACCCATGCTTTTGCTGACCCAAGACTTGCGCGCGCGCCTGATCGCCAATGCCGCTGCCCATCACGAAGCAATGCAGCACGGTTTGCGCGAACCTGACCCCGCACCCGTGGTCAAATTCTTCAACCCTTGCGGTGCCGCGACGTGGCTGTTTTCCGAACTCGACGCCGACGGTGACACGCTGTTCGGGCTATGTGATTTGGGCTTTGGCTGCCCCGAACTGGGTTCGGCGAGCCTGACCGAGATCGCGGCCGTGACGCTGCCGCTGGGCCTCACCATCGAGCGCGATCTGTGTTTTGAAGGCCGCTTCCCGCTGACCGTTTACGCCGATGCGGCCCGATTGATCGGGCGCATCACCGAGAAGGAAGCGCGGCTTGAGGCCGCAGCCGTCGCCCCCGCCAACGAGCTTTCCGAGCTTCCGCCGCCTTGATCTCCCCCGAGAGATTGAAGGTTGCGGCAGACCCCGCGCGGGATGGTCCCGTACGGAAAACCGGCCCCATCCTCACCGCCCCCCAAGATGCCCCGAGGATGGGGCCACCCAAAAGCGAAGGAGTAAGTGACATGCACATCGACCATATCCCGCTCGACCGGCTATCGGTTTCCAAAGCCAATATGCGCAGCGGCAAGAAGCCGCCCGACATTACCGACATCTTGCCGTCTGTCATCAAGCGCGGCGTGATTTCGCCGCTGTTCGTGCGGCCAAACTGCAATCCCGGCCATTTTGAGATTATCGCGGGCAAGCGCCGCTATTTCGCCAGCCTTGAAGCCGCGAGGCAGGGCAAGGATGACGTGACGCTGCCGTGCATCACCCTGGGCGAAGGCGACGATGCCGAGGCGCTCGAAATCTCGATGATCGAGAACATGCTGCGGCAAGCTCCCGATCAGGTCACGCAATGGGAAAGCTACACGCGGCTTGTGAAAGAAGGCCGCAGCGTCGAGGATATTGCCGCGACCTTTGCGCTTACCGAATTGCAGGTGAAGCGCATTCTGGCGCTGGGCAATCTCCTGCCGCGCATCCGCGAAGCTTTCCGCGCCGAAGAAATCGACGCGGCGACCGTGAAGCACCTGACTCTTGCCAGCAAGGCGCAGCAAAAGGCGTGGCTGGCGCTGTTCGAGGACGCGGACGGCTATGCCCCGCGCGGGTCGCAGCTGAAAGCATGGCTGTTTGGCGGTGCTTCAATCTCGACCAGTGTGGCGCTGTTCGATCTTGCCGCCTTTGACGGCCCCATCGTCAAAGATATGTTCGAGGATGACGGCTATTTCGCCGATGCCGATCAGTTCTGGGCGGCGCAGTCCGCCGAGATCGAGCGGCGCAAAGCCGCCTATCTTGAAGACGGGTGGAGCGCGGTCGAGATCGTCCCTGCCGGTGTCTATTTCCAGACCTATGAATATGAAAAGACGCCCAAGCGCAAAGGCGGTCGCATCTATATCGACGTCAACGGCAAGGGCGAGGTGACGTTCCACGAGGGCTACCTGACCCGCAAGGAAGCGCGCAAGCGCGAAGACGGCGGCAGTGACGGGGTAAAGCGGCCCACACCGTCACGCCCCGAAATCACCTCCGCCATGACCGGCTATATCGACCTGCACCGCCATGCGGCGGTGCGGTCGGCATTGGCGACCCAGCCGTCGCTGGCGCTTCGCGTAATGGTCGCTCACGCGATTTGCGGTTCGCCGCTGTGGCGGGTGGAGGTGCAGAGCCAGCGGTCACGCAATGAGGCGGTGACCGAAAGCGTTGAGGCCTGTGTTGCCGAAGCCCGCTTCGACGAGCGCCGCCGTGCGGTGCTGGCAGTGCTTGGGTTTGATCCTGAATCGCCCGAAGTGACCAAGGGCCATGAACCGATGGACGGCATCACCGGCCTGTTCGCGCGGCTTCTGGAAATCCCCGATTGCACGGTCATGGAGATATTGGGCGTTGTCATGGCCGAAACGCTGGCAAGCGGATCGTGCCTGATCGAGAGCGTCGGTCTGCATATCGGTCTTGATATGGCCGATTATTGGGTGCCGGATGCGGCCTTTCTTGGCCTTATCCGCGACCGCGAGGTGCTGACCGCAATCTTGCGTGAAGTGGGCGGCGATACCGTGGCGCAGGCCCATGTCGCAGAGAAGGGCAAGACCATCAAGGGCGTCATAAATGACTTCCTGACCGGCGAGAATGGCCGCGCCAAGCGCGACCATTGGGTTCCGCGCTGGATGGCGTTTCCGCCCACCGCTTACACCGAGCGGGGCGGGGTGGCGACGGTGGCCGCTGCCAACCGCATCAAGTGGCAGGCGGAGGCCGACGAACCGACCGATCCTGATCCAGAGGTTCCCGCCGTCTTGCCGGAACCCGGCAATGATGCGGATGAGGCAGCGGAGGTGCTGGACGAGGAAGAGTCCGAGGTCGAACCCGAGCGGCAGGCAGCGTGACGCGCGGAGGCGGCGGGCAACCGCCGCCTCTTGCTCTGCTTTTTTCGCGCGCTTGCGCGCATCATATTGGAGAATTGGTCATGGCCGACCGTGTATCTGCGAGCATCGTGATTGGTGGGGCAGTGTCGCGCGATCAGTATCAGGCACTCTGCGCCTTGATCCGGGACGAAGCCCTTTGCACCGAATGGGACGGCGACCCGTTCAGCCCGGACGCGCACGTCGAGGGCGAACCGCTATCCCTTTATGCCCATGAAGTGTCATGGGGCAGTTTCAATGCGCTGGAGCAATATTGCTGCACCAACGGCATTGCCTATCATCGCTGGTCAGGTTCTTGTCCCGGCAGCTTTGGAGCTGAACGCATCGTCTTTGACGGCAAGTATGGGCCATTCAACTATTCGGTCGATGAGGACGATCATGTCGTTTTGCACGAACAGACCATCGACCAGCTTGGTTCGATCCGCGCGATCCGGGCCTATCTCAAACCGGCGACGTTCGCCGTGCCGCCTTTGGTGATTGCCGGTTGAGATACCGTGCTGCTTGGGGCAATAATGACAGGACATGTTGCGCTGTGGTGGTGGTGGAGAGCGCGTCCAGTGGGTGAGAACCCTGCAAGGAGGACGCATATGCTCGTTGGATTTGCCCTGATCGCCGTAGCCGTGCTGCTATGCTGCGGCTTGCTCGTCACCCTTTCCATTTATGCGCTGCCGCTCTTTTGCGGGATTACACTCGGCATCTGGGCCTTTGACAGTGGCGCGGGCATGATTGCCGCGCTGGTGGTAGGCTTTGGCACTGCGGTTGTAACACTGGCGACCGCGCATATCCTGATCGCCACGATCAAATCGCCGGTGCTGCGTGCACTGATCGCGCTCACCTTCGCTGCACCGGCGGCCTTTGCCGGATACCATGCCGTGCATGGTATTGCGGCGGCAGCCATGCCGCCGACCGCGTGGCAGCAGATCCTGTCGTGCGCGGGAGCGGCGCTGATGGGCGCGATGGCCTGGAGCCGTGTTGCGGCGACCCCGCCGCGTTCGCCGCGCCCATCAATCAGGTAAGCTGGCCCAAAGCCCCGCCCGGCAGAGCCGGGCGGGGTATGATTGCTTGTCATCAGGCCCGGACGGACGGTGCGAAGCGGCGCACCAGCGGATGGAGCAGCCGCTTTCATCATCGAACAGGCTGGCAAAGTGCGGTGCGAGTTTGGAATCACCGCGCTGCCGACATCGGGAATGGCCTTCGGGCTTTGACGGGTGCTGCCCTTCCGAATTTGGCGCGACCGAAGCGGAAGGTTGGTGGCGTTCCCATTGTAGCTGTCATCTACAACGAAGAACGATGCGCCCGCGATTCTGCACATATCATCGGCAGCGATCTCGCGTGAAGGCCCACGCGAAACAGCGCGCATGACCGAACGGATTTGCCGGAATTCCTTGCCGGGATGCAGCGATACCCACCCCATACGGCCTCTTCGAATGGCTTTGGTTGCAGGGGTCGGCTGCGCCTCTTGCCCCCTTACTGCAACGGTTAGCCCCACGTTTCTTCCCCTACGCTGACGCGCATTCCTCGCGAGCCAAGAAACATGTGTCCGCACCGTCCTCCGCTGCGCTGCGGCCTTTCAGGTGCAGCGGAGCTAAGCCCCTGCCTGTCACCAGCCATCGAGGCCGCGATGGGCGCGGGCTCGAAGCATCGAAGGAAAATATCATGGCAAATATCGGTTCATTCACAAAGACTGGCGAAACCTACAAGGGCGAGATCGTCACAATGAGCGTTCAGACCAAGAACGTCCGCATCGTCCCCGAAGACGCCCGCGACAATGAAAACGCACCCACGCACCGGGTCTTTGTCGGTCGTGCCGAAATCGGAGCCGCCTGGGCCAAAACCTCGAACGAAGGCCGCGCCTATCTGTCGGTCAAGCTCGACGATCCCAGCTTCACCGCACCGCTCTTCGCCAACCTGTTCGATGATGAAGATGGCAAGACGTTCAACCTCATCTGGTCGCGCGCCCGCAGGTCAAACGGCGACTGATCGAACGCATCATACCCCGCCCGGTTCTGCCGGGCGGGGCTTTGCGCTGTCGGCGGCGCGCAAAAATTAAAATCTCGGCTGAGTATCGTAATTCGACGAATACCTAATATACTGGGTGGCAATATACTAGGGAGAACGGCGACCTCCCGCGCATGAAACTCCGGGAGATCGTCGCTAGAAATTTACGCCAGTTGCGCAATGCCAAGGGCTTGTCGCAGGAGGAACTCGCCGACCGTGCCGACATCAATCGCAATTATGTCGGCCTGCTGGAGCGTGAACAACACGCAGCCACGGTTGATATGCTGGAGAAGCTCGCCGCAGTTCTGGAGGTCGATCCGATCGATCTGCTGCGCGCCAGGGATTGATCCTCAACCGCGCAAAAGGCTGTATTACTGGTATAATCGGCTTGCCCCTTTCGCGGGAGAAGCTTCCCCGTCCCAAAAGCTATGCAAGTCGCTCCAATTTGGTGGGATTCATGCTATACTCCTAATCATTCCGAAGGGAATGAATGCGAGAATTGAGGCATGACGATTCCTGCCTTTCAGGACGAGCCGCCGCAGACGCTGCGGGTCAATCGCTATGATGAACGTCATTTTGCGACCTATCTGCGATTGCTCGATGCGGCGGCTGAAAATGCCGACTGGCGTGAGGTGGTGAGCATCATTTTCGGCCTCGATCCTGAAAAGGAGCCCGAGCGCGCAAAGACGGTGCATGATAGCCATCTTGCCCGCGCCTTGTGGATGTCGAACACCGGCTACCGGCACCTGCTGGAGCCGCGCTTGCAATAGCGAGTGCTTGAAAGTCGCGTAGAAATACCTGCCTAATCATACAGATATCCTTCCCACAACCGTACAGCTGCCCCAATGTTTGGGGACTTCTCTCGGAGTCCCGTGCGGCAATGACTCGCCGCCTCGGTCTGAACAGGGCCGTGGGTGGAGTGAACGTATGCGCAGCCAGTCCGATTGGCGGTCTCCGGCGACCCAACAAGAATTTGCCGGTTTCGACTATGCCGATTGCGCGCAGGAGTTTGTGCGCCGCAGCCCTGACTATCGCCGCGACTATGAACTGACCAGGCAGTGCATCGCAGCAGGCGGCCTCGACGAACGTCATGAATGGGAGGTGCTGGCCCGGCGGTGGGGCATGATCTTTCCCATGTGCCCCCGATGTCACGGCAAAGGATGCACCCGCGCTTTGGGAACCGGCCCTGTCGCCGACGACCATCATTCTTGACAGCGCGCCGCCAAACTTTGCCGACACCGGTGTGATCGACGTGTCTGCGCTCGGTGCTGTTGTCGCTGACCATGAAGCGGCAGACGGTCGCCACATGGTCATTGCAAATCCAGATGGCGTACATCGCCTGTGGTTGCGGGAGCCGCAACCAAACGCATCACTCGCTGTGGTCATTCCGGCAGATCGCAATTTTGCGCAGCGCATCGCGGCTGTGACGCGGTTTGAAGGAAGATTACGCGGTGCTGTTTGCGGGCAACTGCCTCCCGGCTACCGGCCCACGAACTTTCAGCGCAGCCGCCTCTTTCTGCTTATAAATCTGTTGGATGCGGAAAGCGAGGGAGCCAGCAGGCGCGAGATGGCGTCCACCCTCATCTATCGCAACAGTGCACCGATGGGCCGCGCGGAATGGAAGGGTTCGTCGCAGCGCCGCCGCACCCACCGCATGATCGACGAAGCCAGGCATATGATGACGCGCGGATACCGCGATCTTCTGCTTGGCCGTTGAAGCCCGGCCTACGCCCAAGGGGTGACATTTCCGACCCCTTCACTTTAGCCACCCCTCCTACCTGCCCATTATCCGCCAGAAGCGCCTCCGACGCAGACCAACCGGCCCATTCTTGCCGGTTCATCACCGGAGGATCATCATGGACGCCATCCCTCGTGCAACGACGCCGCGCTTCCTGAAAACGCCCGATGCGGCGATCCATATCGGTCTGTCGGCACGTACTCTTGAAAAGCACCGTTGCTACGGAACCGGGCCGGTGTTCCGCAAACTTGGCGGGCGGATTGTATACGCCATCGTCGATCTTGATGCCTGGGCCGACCTTGGAACTCGCCGTTCCACGTCGGACAAAGGTAACGGCACCGTGCATCCCGCCAAGCGGTTCCCCGCCGACACTGTGCGGCGTTGAGCGCGCTCATGCACGCGGCGCGATCTTTGCACATCAACACGGACTGCCGCGTGCAGCTTGATCTGTTCCGCACGATCCCGGGCGATTTTACGCCGCGCGATGCACAGGATCTGATGAGCTGGCCCTTCTTCAGCCTGGCCAAGTCAAAGCGCGTGAAGCCGATTGATTTCGAGATGGGCACAGTCCGTGTCAATGTCGAGGCAACGCCCGAACACGGAATGGCGACAATTTGGGATGCCGACATTCTGATCTGGGCTGCCAGCCAGATCGTCGAAGCGCGCGACAATGGTCGCGAGACATCGCGGTTGATGGCAACGACGCCCCACGAGGTTCTGACATTCACCGGGCGCGGCACTGCGGGGCACAATTATGAACGCCTGAAAGCCGCGCTCGACCGGCTCCAGTCAACCACCATCGCGACTTCGATCCGTCAGCCGTCGCAGCGCCGCCGCCACCGTTTTTCATGGATCAATGAATGGAAGGAGCGCCTCGACGGCGATGGGCGATCGCTAGGTATCGAGCTAATCCTGCCCGATTGGTTCTACAGCGCCGTCATCGATTCCGCGCTCGTGCTGACCATCGACCGCGCCTATTTTGATCTTACCGGCGGGCTTGAGCGTTGGCTTTACCGATTGGTTCGCAAGCACGGCGGCCATCAGATCGGCGGCTGGAGCTTCGATGTATCGCATCTCTATCTGAAGTCCGGCGTGCTGTCGCCGCGCAAACAATTTGCATTCGATCTGCGCCGGATCGTGCGGCGCCAGCCGCTTCCCGGATACACTCTACGCCTCGAAACTACGCTGGGCCGTGAGCGGCTAAACTTCACCGCGCTCCCCGTGGATGCACTCGAAAGGGCCGCCCGAATTTTCGGATTGCGGTCTGTGGATAAGCCATGAACCGGGTCGGCCTATCATTGACCAGTGAGCTCGGCCTATCGTTGACCGCAGAGTCGGCCTATCGGAAACCGAAATGGGCCTTAACCCCTTGCAGATGCTGTGAAATTCAGCCCCTTAACTATGCTAACATAGAATCCTACGGATTCTTTCTAACGCAAAGTCGGGCAAGGCGATTTGTCGGTGTTCCGAGTTTTGCGGACTCGTTCCAGGATTTGCGATCGGGCTTCCGAAATCGCGGACTCAGCTCACAAACTCTGCCCCAGGACGACTGTTTACGCCTCGGAAGCGCTGCGCTTCCTTCTGGGCGGCTCCATGCAGATAGCCGGGAGCGAAAGCCATCTCCTCGTGACCATTTCACCCATGTAGAACTGTTCTGGCAGGAAAGCGTTCGGGAACATTGGCTGCGCTTTGGCAGGCAGGCTGACGACAGGATTATCGACCGTCGCCGCCGTGTCGTCAGCTTTGCACCTGGCGCGATATTCGCGTTCATCCGCTGGGCGGCGAACGAATATGGCACGGTCAGCTCGAAGATCGACATCGTGCGGGCCGTCTCGCGCGGCGAACCATATTCGACATTGCCGCATGTCGATCCGGGCGGCGAGATCCTGTTGCATGTGCATGGCTGGCCCAAGGTCTTGGAGGTGTTGCGCGCTATCGACGCCATCGAGGCACTCGGCATCGCGCCCGAAGACGCAGCACCCGATCATTGGCGACACATCCACAACCGGCTCGCAGCGGGATTGCCGCCGCGCAGTTATTCGCTCGTCCGACACAAAGCCAAGCTTTTGCGTGAAGGATTCACACCATGAACATGCGTATCGTATTGGTCGTTCTGGTCATCACCACGACGACATTGGCGACGGTATTCTTTCCGCCGATCCCGCGTCTGGTCTGGAATGCCAGCCCCAGCGTTCCGGTTGGACTCTATGTTATCAGACCCGCCAAGCACTATCAGCGCGGCGATCTCATCGCGGCCAATCCGCCCTCCTGGCTGGCCAAACCGCTCGCCGAACGCGGCTATTTGCCGCGCGGCGTGCCGCTCCTCAAATTCATTGCCGCCACCATGCGCCAGCGCGTGTGTCGGTTCGGCAATCGCATCACGATTGATGGCAAGACGGTCGGATTCGCGCGCGATCTCGACAGTAAGGGCCGCCCGCTCATGACGTGGAAGGGCTGTCATACGCTGGGTGATGGCGAGGTCTTCCTGATGAACTTCAATGTCAGCGACAGCCTCGACGGGCGCTATTTCCAAACGTTCCGGGCCGCCTACATCGTCGGCCATGCCGTTCCGGTCTGGACCGATGAAGCAGGCGATGGCCACCATGTCTGGTTCTCAGACTCGCAGCAGAAATCCCCCACATCACAACCAGAAGGAGACTGACATGACACAGATTGGCCTTTTTGAAGCCATGCCTGACGGCTTTGCCGGGCGCATTCACTGCCTCACGATCGATACTGAAGTGCGGATCGTTGAAGCCCATTCCGGCGACGCCGACAATGCTCCCGATTACCGGATCATGCTTGGCGATGACGACGATGCGGTTGAAGTCGGCGCGGGCTGGAAACGTGTCGGCGAGAAGGCTGGCAATTATCTCTCACTGCTGATCGACGATCCGACGCTGATCCAGCCGATCTACGCCAACCTGTTCCAGTCGGGCAGCGATCCTACTGCGCATATTCTGCTGTGGAACCGTCCGACGAAGCGCAAGGGGCAGGGTTGATCCATGCATATCGCGCACATCAAGATGCTCGGGGTCTGCGTTGCCGCTGTTGCTTCCGCAACGCTCGTCGCCGAACCGGCATCCGCCCAGCAAGCATCCGTCGCGATGTCACCCGAAGCCAATTCCACTTCAACCGCAGTATCGGATGCCGCGCTGCGCTTTGGCATTCCCGAGCAGTGGATATATGCAGTGATGCGCGCCGAAAGTGCGGGCCGCGTGAACGCGACATCGCCTGTGGGGGCGATGGGATTGATGCAGATCATGCCCGCCACATGGGCCGTGTTGAGCGCGCGTTACGGTCTTGGCGGCGACCCTTACGATCGCCGCGCCAACATCATGGCGGGTGCAGCCTATATCCGTGAGATGCACGATCGCTACGGTGCGCCGGGATTTCTGGCGGCCTATAATGCAGGGCCGGGACGGTATGAGGCGTATCTAAATTCGGGTCGCGCACTCCCTGCCGAGACCCGCAATTATGTCGCAAAGATCGCGCCAGCACTTGATGGATCGCAGCGTCCGGTCGGCATTTCTGTGGCACCCGATCCCTATGCCTGGACGCGCGCGGCGCTCTTTGCACCGCGTTCTACCGGCGCCCCAACTGATGCACCTCCCGCTCGCGTTACGGTCGCTCCGCACGCCTCCCCTGGCGCGCTGTTTGTCGCTCTTTCTGGTTATTCTTCACAGTGAAACCGCTCATGCAAGCCCGTCGCACTTTGGCGTGGAATGGCGCTTTGTGGGTGGGGTTTCAGGTTTTGCAGGTGGAGGGGAAGGAGAGATGGCAAGATAAAAGAACGCACATTGCATGGCGTTTCTGGGGCGGTCGGCTCCTTGTTTTACAAGGAGTTTGGAGATCACGGCGCAATGTGTGGCAAAACCGCGCACATTTCATCTCTCGCACAAATGGCAGTTTTGCAAGGCGTTGCCGCACATTGCGGCCCGCTTAGCTGTGGAACGCGACAATGATCTGCGCATCCGGCCAGGCCGTATCCGCTCCACCCGAGTTCAGCGCACACGCCCGATTATCAATCAGGTGCTCGCCGCGACGCGCAAGGCTGGAGGCCATGTCACACGAAAAGGCGCAATCTCATCGAGCAGCAATTCGCGCTTTGGGCGCGGCAAGGTGGCGAGTGTCGTTGCCATGCGCGGGGTATCCAATCGCTCGCGTAATGTGATCATCAAGGCGCGCGTCGTTCGGCAGGGGCGCGCCCGGCGCGCGCTCGCAGCGCACGTCAATTATCTCCAGCGTGACGGCGTTACCCGCGACGGAGAGAAAGGCCGCCTGTTCGGCGCAGAGGGTGAAGACCTTGACCGCGATATGTTTGCCGACCGTTGCGCCGATGATCGTCATCATTTCCGTTTCATCGTGTCGCCCGAGGATGCCACCCTGATGGCTGACCTCAAAAACTTCACCCGCGGCCTCATGGTGCAGATGCAAAAAGATCTCGGCACTCATCTGGATTGGGTCGCCGTCGAGCATTGGAACACCGGCCAGCCCCATATCCATATCATCGTGCGCGGTGTCGGGGATGATGGACGCGATCTTGTCATCGCGCGTGACTATATCGGCGAGGGAATGCGCGCTCAGGCCCGCAACCTTGTCACCCAGGAATTGGGCTTAAGCACTGACCTCGACATATCGCGCGCGCTCGAACGCCAGATCGACGTTGAAGGCTGGACCGACCTTGATCGCAGGCTCGCCCGCTCGCTTGAGCGCGACGGCATGATTGACTTGGGGTTACCCGTTGATGGCCGCCCTGATGATTTCCATACCCAAAAATTAGGGCGCTTGCGCAAACTCGAACGCTTGGGGCTGGCGTCAGAAATCGGCCCTGGATCGTGGGTGATATATGACGATGCCGAAGCGAGTTTGCGCGAAATGGGAGAGCGTGGTGATATTATCAAACGGATGCACCGAGCACTTGGCGAGCGCGGAATTGAACGCGAGGTGTCTGCCTTTGAGCTTGAGCGCGATATTACCCATCACAAGATCATTGGACGCATGGTTGATCGCGGCCTTCATGATGAGCTGAATGGCACTGCATATGCCATCATCGACGGTATAGATGGCCGAACCCATCACGTCGTTCTGCCCGACTTGGACGCGACCGGCGACGCGCATCCCGGTTCCATCGTCGAGTTGCGCCAGTTTGAAGACCGGAAGGGGAAGCAGCGGGTGGCGCTGGCGGTGCGTTCGGAGATGGATTTGTCCGCGCAGATTGATGCCCCCGGCGTCACCTGGCTTGATCGGCGAAACCTTGCCCGTGACGGTCATGACCTTGGCGGCGGGTTTGGCCGGGAGGTGGAGGCGGCGATGGAAGCGCGCGTAGAGCATCTGATCGAGGAAGGATTGGCGCGAAGGCAGGGTCAACGCGTCGTCTTTGCCCGCAATCTTCTCGCCACGCTCGAACGCGGTGACATTGATAGGCAAGTGGAAAAGCTGGCCCGGGAAATTGGCCTGCCTCACCACCAACCCCAATCCGGTGAATATGTGACGGGAACGGTGCGCGAGCGGATTACCCTCGCATCCGGCCGCTATGCCATGATCGATGATGGACTTGGATTCAGCCTTGTGCCGTGGACGCCGTCGCTCGACATCCAGATCGGCAAACACATATCAGGAATTATGCGCGAAGATGGTGGGGTTGATTGGAGCTTTGGTCGGAAGCGTGGAATGGGGTTATGAATGGCGATAACTGCCTGTGCAGAGACAGGCATCTTACAGGCATCGTGCACAGGAAAGCTGACATTCAAGCGGGCAGCTCGCTTGGTCTGAAGCCGCCAACATCCCAGACATTCGAGAAGTGTATGCGTCTTCCCAATAGCAGTCATTCGTTCAACCAACTATGAATGTCTCGAATGGGGTGGAATCCGGAGCGGCAGCTTTTGAGTTCAAGGACGGTCAAAAAGCCGTTCCGACATGTCAGCAGCCGGCTTCAATTGGGCTGTATGAGATCCCACAGGTTGCCATGAAGATCGCTGAAAACAGCAACAGTCCCATAGTCGTAGGTCGCCGGCTCCCGTAGTCCCTCATCAAAATCAATGTACACCGAGGGCTCAAGAGGCTCGCCAAATTGATCGAAAAGGCCTGATTTCATGAGTATCAACACAAACACCCTTATTGCTGAACTCACGGGCGATCTGCGACCAGTGCGAACGCTCAGTCTTCGAGGAGGGTTCCTCGTGACTGCTGGTGGCGCTGTGGCCACACTGGCCTTTGTGGTGCTGGGTTTTGGCGTGCTTAGCGACGTGCTCTCCGGCCGGCCCAATACCATGTTCTTGCTGGCGACGGGCTCGTTCCTAATGTTGGGGATCGCTGCCGCAGCTGCCGTCATCATGATGAGCAGGCCGCGGGTCGGCAGCAATCATGACGATTGGATCTGGGCGGTTGCTGCGGCCCTGGTGTTGCCGGCGGCGGCATTATGCGCGGGGCTCGCTGACAGCAAGAACGCACTAATCGAAGCTGCGCCCGGTCTTGGGCTGGGTTGCCTCATGCTTGGCGCCGCCCTTGGCCTGCTTGTGGGTGTGATGCTCACTCTATGGGTTCGGCACAGCGCTCCGACCTCGCCTCATCGGGCGGGATTGCTGACGGGCATTGCAGCCGGCAGCCTTGGGATGTTTGCCTTTTCATTTCATTGCCCGCACAGCGACATCTATCATATCGGTCTATGGCATAGCCTGGCTGTCATGGCATCGGCTGCCACAGGCCGGATGGTTGTTCCGGTGCTTATTCGCTGGTGACCGGAAAAAGCACCCCCGGGTGGCGTGGCCTAGCTCTACTGGAGGGCGGCCAGAAATGCGCGGATGCGTTTAGCGTTGACGCCAAAGTCGCTCACACCGATCCGGCTGACCGAACGCATGTCGACAATGCTCCCCCTGCCATCGGGGGTGGGCACGGCGCGCAACACGATATCATCCTTGTAGCGGATGAACGAGACGCTCGCTGTTGCTTCCATCTGCCCCGCAATCGGATCGACCGCGACTATTGCCCACCCGTATTGCTGGGCAAGACGCTGGGTATCTGCAAGGATCCCGGCAACGGGCCTCGCGAGCGTGACCGGTTTCAGATCGCCATAGGCCTTGGCATGAATGGCTCGCCAGTTCTGGAACGTTCCGACGCCCACAAGATTGTCTGGGCGCAGGGTGAGCCGATGGAACGTCGGGGGATTGGCAAGGTCGGTCGTGACGTCATGGATTGCCGGCACAGCGCGCGCGGCATCGGCGCGCGAAACCATAAAACCCGCATAACCGCCCGAAAGCACAAGCCCTATGAGGGCGGCAACCCAGTTTTGCGCCTTGTGCTTGACGTTCAGAACGCCGGCGGTCAGCCCGACGAGCACGCCGGAAAAGGCGATCAGCGCCCCGCCGATCATGGCATAAAGTCCGGCAATCTTGGGTATGAGATCATAGCGTGCGAGCATCAGCCCAAGTAGCGCCACCAGAATGGCCGAGATGCCGAGCCAAAGCGTCAGCCGGCTTGAGCGTCTTGTCCAACTTGGCTTCACCTGCTTCCTCCTTGCTGTTTTCAGCGAGCGTAAAGCAAAGCAGGCTTGCGGACGGGCGTCAATCACCCGGGCAGGAATGAAAAGAGGACACTGTAAGATTCTACGGCGAGCAACGACAAAGACATTGGAGGCGGCCTGAAGCTATATGGCGACATCGCAATGAACCAGACGGGGCCCACCGGCTCATTGTCCTTGCGCAGGCTGGATGGGCCACTGCACCGTCCGCGATGCCTGGTGCTGGCCGGTGGCGGGCATGCTCATCTAGCCGTGCTCGCCGATTGGATCCGCGATCCGCCAAAAGGATTGGAAACGTGGCTGATCACCAAGGACCCGTTTACGGCCTATTCCGGAATGATTCCGGGCTGGATCGCCAGACATTATGGCGCGGCAGAACATCTGATCGACCTCAGGCCACTCGCCGGGCGCGCCGACGTCCGGCTGGTGATCGACACGCTCGAAGGGTTGGACGCCGACCGTAATTTGGCAATACTGTCTAACGGCACAACGATTTCGTTCGATCTTCTGTCACTTGCAACAGGCGGCGAAGTCGATACGTCCCTGCTGGCGGCATTGGGCAAACGATTATTGCCTGTCAGACCGATCGATGAGTTCGTTTCGCGATGGCCCCACGTAGTCGAGGAAGCCGCTCGCGGGCGCGATTTTCACCTTGTCGTGGTTGGCGGCGGAGCGGCCGGCGTCGAAATCGCTCTGGCGGCGAGACAGGCACTACACGCCGTCTCACCTGCAGCCAGCGTGTCGATCATCACTGCCGAGAATAGCCTTCTTTCCGGCCATTCGCCGGCGGTTGTTGCACAGGTCTGGAGCGAACTGGCGCACAAGGGGATTGACGTCCGCTTTGCGAGCGCCGCTGGAACCGATGCCGGACTCATTCTCTCGGACGGCACGGTGATGCGTGCCGACTGCGTCATTGCAGCGACGGGGAGCAAGGCCCCACACTGGCTCAAGAATTCTGGTCTCGCGCTCGACGAACAGGGCTTTGTCAGGATCGGGGCGGACCTCAGGAGCATATCGCATGGAACTATATTTGCGGCTGGCGACATAGTGACGCGCGTCGACCGCAACGTTGCGCGATCTGGCGTTCATGCAGTCCGTGCCGGACCCGTTCTGGCGGCCAATCTGCGCGCGTCTCTTATCGGGAGCAACCTCTCCACATATGTCCCCAAACGCCGCACACTCTATCTCCTTGCGACAGGCGAAAAGCGCGCCATCCTGTCCTGGGGACGTCTTGCGGCAAGCGGCAAGCTGATATGGCGGTTGAAGGACTGGATCGACCGGCGTTTCGTCAAACGCTACGTTGATCTCGGCCGAAGGCCTGTT
>CXWL01120990.1_pt1 | contig 35974 bp, 31 predicted proteins | sample 590931 | NCBI WGS metagenome assembly CXWL01 (sample SAMEA3498368, study PRJEB10139) | groundwater metagenome | biome: water well; material: biofilm material | place: Germany | collected 2015-04-27
GTTGCTCGACCTGGGTTGCGGGCCGGGGCGCGATCTCAAGACGCTCAGCGAACTCGGGCATCGCGCGACCGGCGTTGACGGTAGCGAACGTTTCGCCGGCATGGCGCGCTCTTACAGCGGGTGCGAGGTGTGGCAGCAGGATTTTCTTCAGCTGAATTTGCCCGCGGCATATTTTGATGGCGTGTACGCGAATGCCTCTTTATTCCACGTGCCGACCCAGGCGCTGCCGCGTGTTTTGCTGGAATTGCACGCCACGCTCAAACCCGATGGCGTGTTGTTTAGCTCTAATCCGCGCGGCAACAATGAAGAAGGGTGGAATCAGGGCAGGTACGGTGCCTATCACGATCTGGAGCGCTGGCGCAGCTACATGACGGCGGCGGGTTTTGCTGAATTGACGCATTATTACCGCCCGCCCGGTTTACCTCTGGCGCAGCAGCCTTGGCTCGCCAGCGTCTGGCGTAAGGGCTAGGGCTTCAACGTGGCGCCGGGCCTATCGCTCCCTGGCTTGCTACTCTCCGATGGCTTGCCGGTACACCGGTCCCCATTGCGGATGGCCGATTTCCTTCTTGCTCAGGCTGAAACCAGGATCGGCCGCTCGCGCCGCCAGAAATGCCTGCCTGCATTCTTCGGTACGTCCGGAGGTGCAATACAGGAAAGCCAGGTATTTGTGCGCAAGCGAAGCGTCTTTCTTCACGGTAAAACCAGCTGCCAGCGCTTCGTTCAGGGATTTCTCTGCCTCCGGATACTGCGCTTCTTCATAGGCACGTATGCCTGACAGCAAGGCCTTTTCACCCGGGCGCGCCGATAAATCGGACAAGCCTACCTGCGCTTCCGGGGCGGCGCAGCCGGCCGGCACGGAGACAAAAGACAGCGCGGCGAGCGTCGCGGCTAAGCCTCCCGGATTAAAACCGATGAACGACCTTGACTTCTTTTTCTGCATTAACTTCAACCGTGACTGCATAGCTATCTTCCCCATTCCTGATTTCAATTTTGTGTTTGCCTAAGGGCAGGTTCAGCTTGTTCAATGGCGGTGCGATGCCTTTGGCCTGGCCATCGACAAATACCTCACCCCAGGGCGAAACGGCGACTTGTACTGAACCAAGAATGGCGGCCACCGGTTCCGCTTTGGCGAGCACCGTCACGGTCTTGGTTTTAGCCGCTTTCTGGGTCGCGGCGAGCGCTTTTTTATCGGGCGCAGCCGGTTTGATCATCTCGGGCTCCTCGATCAGAACCGGGGCTGGGGCGGGTTTTTCAGGCTGCCTGGTGTCGGCGGTCACGCTGGCCGCGACAGGTTCTGGAGTGACGACTGGCAGCAGCGGTTTTGGCGCTGACGGCTTGAAGGCTATCCACAATGCCAGTCCCAGCCCCACCACCGCCAGCACGCTGGCTGCGAGAAACATGAAACGGCTTGAATCAGGTGCGGCCTTTCTTTGTCTCCGGTCTTCCTTAGCCGAAGCCGTCCTGCCCTGGTCAGGGTTCTGGATTTTGGCGATGATGCGTTCCGTTCTTTCTTTTTCCAGAAAGCGATTCAGATCACGCGCCATATCTGAGGCCCGCTGGTAACGGTCGGCGGGTTTCTTCGCCAGTGCTTTTGCCGCGATGCGCGCCAGGCGCAAAGGCACATCGGCTTTTATTTCCTGTGGCGGGATCGCGGCATCATGGGTAATCGCATGGAGCAGGCCAGGAATGTCTTTTCCCTTGAAGGGCAATTGGCCGCACAGCAACTGGTACAGCATGACGCCGAGAGAGAAGATATCCGTGCGCGCATCGACTGTTTCACTCTTGGCCTGCTCCGGTGACATATAGTTGGGCGTCCCCAGCAGGCGCCGTTCAGTAAGCTGATCCTGCCCCAGCGTGGCATCGCCATCGGTCAGCTGACGCGATGCGCTGGCGATGCCGAAATCAAGCACTTTGGGCGTTGAGCTGCCAGTGATGAAGATATTGGCAGGCTTAATGTCGCGGTGGATGACGCCGTGCTCATGGGCATAATCCAATGCATTGGCGATGCGGCCTACCATATCGGCAATTTGCTTATAGCTGAACTGATGGCCATCGGCCAGCATTGTGCTGAGTTCTTTACCTTCCAGATATTCCATCACAATGAACAGCAAATCCCCGGTTTTGTCGGCGTCATAGACGGTGACGATATTCGGATGATTCAGCCGCCCGGCGGCGCGCGCTTCCTGTATGAAGTGCTGTTCAAACAGCTGGCGCTGGCTGGCCGGGAGCTTGGGGTTGAGGACCTTAATGGCGACCTTGCGACCTATCATGGGATCGCGGAACAGATACACGATGCCTACCGACCCCTGGCCAATCTCACTTTCATAGACGAAGCGACCTATGCGTCCTTTGGGGATGAGCGTAGGGTTGGAGAGGGAGGCGAGATGCAGATCAGCAGTCATGGGCGTTAGCATAACCTTGAAACTGATAAATTTCCAAATGTGCCGCGGATACTTTCCCGGCAAATTGAAAAATAATTGTAAATAAAAAAACTTTTTCCGGGTACAGAGCTTATGCACTGGATAAAGCCCGGAACCTTGCTGAGCCGCCCCTGGTGGGCAGAGAGCCGGTGCTGCGCCTGCCTCCATGTTTAAGTTGGCTCCGCGCCGGTGCGTTGATGGGTTTTCGTGATGTTAGAATGGACGAAATTTTTTAGTTGCTTTTTGTTACAATTTAGATCAATGTTCTCACTCATCTTTTAAGCGATTCTACTTATGGCGCACCGCATCGTTAAAGAGACCGACCGGGAATATCAATCGAGAATATGAAATTTCTTTCTTTGCCACTTATATTAACGTGCGTGACGTGCGCGCTTGCCTCTCTTGGCGCGCAGGCTGAAATTTACACCTGCAAAGACGCGACAGGCCGTGTTTTGACGTCAGACCGGCCGATTCCTGAATGTGCGGACAGGGCGATGTATGTGCGGCAAAGTCCTACGCAAAAGCAAAAGGAAATCCCGCGCCCAAGGACGGCGGAAGAGCGCCGCAAAGCCGATGCCGATGCAGAACAACAGAAACTTGAAGAGCAGCAGGAAGAGCTAAGAAAACGTGAGGAGCTCTACCTCCTGGCCAATTTCAAAAGTGAAAACGACGTTGAAGTGGCGCGGCAACGCTCTATCGTCATAGTGAAAGAAAAAATTCAGGTAGGGAACGAGCAGATCAAGGCGATTGAACATATCCTGACCGAGCTGAAAGACGAGCAGCAGGACGCCGCCAAGAAATCCGTGGCGGAAAATGTCGAATTGCAGAGACGCGCCAATCAGCTCGCGCTGTCGATTAAAAACACCAGAATCGCGAATGAAAAATATGAGGCGGAGCAAGTCCGCATCAACGCGCAATTTGACGATATCCTGAAGCGCTATCGCGAGATCGTCCTCAAGCGCAAAAAATCTTAAGGCCCCGCGCGCTAAGCCTCGCAGCAAATCTGGCTGGAGGTTCTGGACCGGTAATCGGCGATGAACTGATCGAAATCACCGGTCTGAGAGCGTTCCATCTCTTCCTGTTCTGCCAGCGAAACCTGCGCCAGCGCCTGGAAGTAAGCGCGCTCTTCCGCGCTGGGCGGACGCGCTCTGAACTGGTTTGCCAGAATGCCGCTTTGCTTGAGCGCAAAGGCTGCGAAAGAGCCGCCATTGGCACGTATCTCATCAAGCACGCGGGCCGATGGCGTGCGTTCCGGATGCAGTAATTTTTCCGTTTGTGACGCCATGCTGCGCGTGTGTTCGTCATTGCCGTGCTGCTTGTCAAGCAAGGCGGCAAGCGGCGCGATTTTGTCCAGTAGCTCCAGGCCCCAGGCCTGCAGGCTGATTTCCCTGTCGGCCCTGCGCAATTGCAGTCTCGGGCGGCGGCCTTGTTTTACCGTGAGGGCAAAATTATTGACGTTCTCGTGTCCTTCGGCGTCGTTGGTCAGCGGGCTGTCTTCGAGCGCGCAAAATAACAGGAAGGCATCGAGAAAGCGCGAGGTTTCCAGATTGATGCCGAGCGGCTCAAACGGATCAACATCCATGCAACGCACTTCGATGTATTGCACGCCGCGCGCGCATAAGGCCTCGACCGGACGTTCGCCGGTGCGTATCACGCGCTTCGGGCGTATCGTGGCGTAAAACTCGTTTTCAATCTGCAGTACGCTGGTATTGATCTGCACCCACTCACCGTCGCGCTGCGTGCCTATCTCTTCGTAAGGCGGATAGGCCTGTCGCACCGCGCGCGACAGGCTGCTCATGTATTCGAGCAGCGTGTTGTAGGGCGGTACCAGTCCGTCCTGCGCATTGTTCTGGTAACCCAGATCGCTCATGCGCAGGCTGGTGGCATAGGGCAGATACAGGGTGTCGTCCGACATGGTGTCGAGCTGGTGCGGGCGGCCACGCAGAAAATCGGTGGACAGCGCAGGCGATGCGCCGAACAGGTACATCAGCAGCCAGCTGTAGCGATGAAAATTGCGTATCAGTGCCACATAGCTTTCGGATTGATACTGCCTGGCGTCGCCCGGCGTGTTTTCTGCCGCCTGCAGGGCGCGCCAGATGTCTTCCGACAGCGAGTAGTTGTAATGGATGCCGGCGATGCACTGCATGCTCTTGCCATAACGCAGCGCCAGGCCGCGGCGGTAGACGTGCTTGATCATGCCGATATGCGAGACGCCATACCAGGCAATCGGGATTTCCTCTTCCGGCGGCAGGTGGCATGGCATGGACTGGCTCCACAGCATCTGATTGCCCAGTTCGGTATACGCAAAGCGATGGATCGCATCAAGCTTGTCGAGCGCGACGGCGATGTCAGGTTCGGCCGGCGTGATAAATTCCAGCAGCGACTCTGAGTAATCGGTGGTGATTTGCGGATGCGTCAGGGCCGAACCGAGGGCGCGCGGATGCGGCGTGGTATTCAAGCTGCCATCGGCATCGACGCGTAAGGTCTCGCGCTCTATGCCACGCAAGCCTTGCGCCAACAGCGGTCGGTAAGCCGCGCTGTCGAGTAAGGTAAGGCGGCGGTGTAAAAGGTCGCTGATTGGTTTGTTCAAGGGGGTTTCCTCTTTGATTTGCGTGCTGCGCACCAGATTAATGTCAGCAATTTCCCGCAAGGATAGCCGAAAAACGGAAACAGGTTGTGACAGGCTTCGGAGATGGGGGTAGTTCCGGAGGAATCAAGCCGCAGATAGCGGCATGAAAAATCAAGCTGACAAACCGGCGCGACCGGCNNCGGGTGCTGCCAGCAGGCGCATGGGGCTTGCGTGCTGGCGCAGGGCATTTGGGAAATAATAGTGCTTGTGCTAGCATGAATGACTACAATGCGGCTGCACCGCGCCAGTTGGATCTTGTCGCAAAGATACATCGTTTTTCTTGCTGATTGTCATTCCGTTTCACTTTTGGCCTGCCACAATTTCTGAAAACGAAGCCCCATCATGATAGGAATTTTATGTCGCGTATTCTCCCCTTGCTGTGTTGTATGGCGCTGCTCGCTTGCGGCGGCAACCAGGTGGCCGGCATGAGCGGCGCGCAGGCCGCCGGCCCGGAATCTGGCCAAAGTCAGGTGGATAGTCGGGTTGATAGTCAGCTCGATACTCAGACCGTGCAGCTGACGCCCGGCCAGAGCGTGGCGCTCAGGCCGCAGGGCATGAGCCTGCAGTTGCTTGATTTTACAGATACGCGCTGTCCGGTAGACGCCAAGTGCATCTGGGCCGGCCACGCGACGGTGACGCTGTCGCTCACCCGACCTGGGGCACCGGCCGAATCGCTGGTCATCGGCACAGAGGCGCCACCCGCCATGCAGCTGCCCTATCAGGCCAGCTCGGGCGAATGGCGCTTCACGCTGCTGTCGCTGGAACCGCGCCCCACGAAAGAAGGCGCCGCGCCGATGGCATCGGTACGCGCCAAGGTATTGATAGAAAAACGTTAATTGCGCATCTTTTTTGTCTGATCGCTTTATTGGAACGCTGAAAAATATGAAATTTGCCTACACCATCATCTATGTCCCCGATGTCGCTGCATCCTTGCAGTTTTTTGAACAGGCATTTGGCTTCAGGCGCCGTTTCCTGCACGAGTCGGGCATGTACGGCGAGCTTGAGACCGGCGCCACCACGCTCTCGTTTGCCGCGCATGAGATGGGCGAGATGAATTTTCCGGCCGGTCATGTCGCCGCCCACAGCTCAGCGGTGCCGCTAGGGATGGAGGTGGCATTCGTCACCGATGACGTGCGCCTGGCGCATGCAAAGGCACTGCAGGCCGGCGCGCTTGAACTGGCTGCGCCGCAAGAAAAGCCCTGGGGCCAGGTGGTGTCTTATGTCCGCTGCCCGGACGGCAGCTTGGTTGAGTTGTGCTCTGCAATGGGGACATGATCTCAGCGCAAGCTTGACTTCGCTTGAGCTGCATCTAGACTCTCTCAGGATGATAGCAGCAGAGTTGTTGTATTTTTAAAAAAAGGAATAGGATGAGAGTCCCTGGTTTCACTTGAGTTCATCATCACATCTGCCGGGCTAAGCCAGTCTGGCGCTACATGGAGAGAGACAAATGATAGTTGGCCTTCCTAAAGAAATTAAAAATCACGAATACCGCGTCGGACTGACGCCTTCCAGCGTGCGCGAGCTGACCTCGCGCGGGCACAAGGTGCTGGTGCAGCACAATGCCGGCAGCGAGATCGGCCTAAGCGATGAGCAGTACGTGGCCGCAGGCGCACTGATGGTGGAAACCGCCAAGGAGATTTTTGCCTTGTCGGACATGATCGTCAAGGTCAAGGAGCCGCAGCCGGAAGAATGCGCGATGCTGCGTGAAGGGCAGATCCTGTACACCTACCTGCATCTCGCGCCGGACCCCGGGCAGACCGCCGCGCTGGTCAAATCCGGCGCCATCTGCATCGCCTACGAAACCATCACCGGCGCCAACGGCGGCTTGCCTTTGCTCGCCCCCATGAGCGAAGTGGCCGGGCGCATGGCGGTGCAGGCCGGTGCCGCCCACCTGGAAAAGTCCAAGGGCGGCATGGGGCTGTTGCTGGGTGGCGTGCCGGGCGTGGCGCCGGGCCATATCGTCATCATCGGTGCCGGCGTGGTCGGCACCAATGCCATGCAGATGGCGGTCGGCACCGGCGCCCGCGTCACCGTGCTGGACAAGAGCGTAGACAGGTTGCGGCAACTTGATCTGGTGTACGGCAACCGCATCGCTACCGTGTATTCCAATACTGCGTCGATTGAAGAGGCGGTATTGTCGGCCGACCTGGTGATAGGCGGCGTGCTGGTACCCGGCGCGGCGGCGCCCAAGCTGGTGACGCGCGATCTGATTTCGCGCATGAAAAAGGGCGCCGTGGTGGTCGATGTCGCCATCGATCAGGGTGGCTGCTTTGAAACCTCGCACGCCACCACGCATGCCGAACCTACCTTTGTGGTTGACGGTGTGGTGCATTATTGTGTCGCCAACATGCCGGGGGCGGTTGCGCGCACCTCTACCTTTGCGCTCAACAACGCCACCATCGGGCATGCGGTCGCGCTGGCCAGCAAAGGATGGCAGCGCGCGCTGCGTGAAGATGCACATCTGAAAAATGGCCTGAACGTCTGCCAGGGCAAAGTGACCTACGAGGCGGTCTCGCAGGCGCTTGGCTACGCTTACGTCAAGGCCGATACCCTGCTAGCCTAGCAGGCGCTGACCAGATCGTCGCCGGTCCCTGGCTAAACGATCTGGCGGCAGATCTGCATAAAAAAGCTTGCGCTTATTTTTCCGGCCGCATAGCGGGCACAGCAGTTGGACGCAAAAATCCGCTGCTCTATCCTTCAGGAAATTGTTGCCAGGTATGCTTGCCGTGCAGCAGGATTTTGCTCTTCTTCTGTTCAAAAACCGCTCGCACCCACCCCGCCAATTCAGGATGTTGAAAACATCAATGTCCGTGCAGATTTGCATCAATATTCTGTATTTGATTTTTGTCAAAAATGAACTACAAATACAGGGTAGGCAGTTGCACATCCTATCGTTGTTTTGTTTTCTGAATTGCGATCCTTGCCGCCCTATTACTCAAGCTGATTCACGGTTAACAGTTCACAGTTCATTTGACCGTTCGGTTAACAATTAGCGTGAGAGTCTGCGACTGCCTGCCTGTTTTTTAATATTCAGGAGGTAATGATGAAACGCAGACTGTATTACATGCTGCCTGACGTATCGAGTGCCAGAAATATATTGGATGAGCTATTGCTGGCGCGTATAGAAGAACGTCACATGCAATTCTTTTCAGAGGAGGATATGTTGCCGGCAGATATGCCGAAAGTAAATTTTTTCCAAAAGACGGACCTGATCCGCGGCCTTGAATTTGGCGCGGTGATCGGCGGTATTTCCGGGCTCATCGCCGGCGCGCTTTTTTTGCTGTTTCCTACTGATGACGTGCAACTGAACATCATCGCTTTGCTGCTGGCTGGCTTGGGCGGATCGTTGTTCGGCTCATGGATGTCCGGCAGGGCGGCTGTCTCCATCCCCAATTCCAGACTCAGCCGGTTTTTGCCTGGAATAAAACAGGGTCAGGTATTGCTGATTATCGATGTGCCTTTTTACCGGGTCAGCGAGATTGAAAACCTGATCGCCGGGCGACATCCGGAAATTTACTTCGGTGGCATCGAGCGGCATATCCCGCTNNGTGGCAGCAGGAGTTTGCCGCGATGCCCGTTTGCCTTTTTTAACGGTACTGAACGGTACTGATCAGGCCACGCGAAAATTCTTGAACTGCCAGGGGTCGTTAATGTCGATATCTTCCGCAAACAAACCGCAGCGTCTGGTCAGCGGTGTCCAGTCGGTATACACGCCCGCGATATTGCCAAGATAGGGGCGGCACAAGCTCAGAATATCCTCAAATGGCAATTCATCCGGTTCCAGGATGCCGCGTGCCGGATGTTTCATCGCCCANNATCGAGAGCTGCGAGCCATACCAGTATGCGCCGCCAGTATGCCCCATCAGCAACACGCCCAATTCATCAATGCCTGCCGTGATTTCCTCTTTCAACAAGCGCTCGCGTCCTGTCAACTGCCAATTGTGTCCGGCCAGCTCATGCAGCGACAGCAGGGCATCGTCGCACGGGTGGTAGGCGTAATGCACGGTGGGGCGGTAGCTGACGCCCGCGCCGGTGTCGAGGCTGAAATAATCGGCGATGGAAATCGATTCGGCGTGGGTGATCAGGAAACCGTGGATGGGGCCGGCCAACGGCGTCCAGGTTCTGACCCGGGTGCTCGCGCCCGGTCTGCTCAGATAGATGGACGCCTCAGAACCACTTTCATGGCGCAGCGCGTCGGCTGGAAAGTAATGCTCGTGCGTGCCCCATCCGAGTTCGGTCGGCTGACAGGCCTCATCGACAAATGCCTCGACCGACCAGGTATTGACGAACTCGCCGGGCTGCTTGCGCCTGGTGCCGGCTTGCGTGTCGCGCTCAGCGATGTGTATCACCTTGAGCTTGAGCTGGGACGCCAGCGCCGCCCATGCCTGGCGCGAAGCGGGCGGGGCCAGGCTGATGTCATTGCGGTGTGCGATGTGCAGCAAGGCCTGCTTGAGTAAGTGCGAGACCAGGCCGGGATTGGCGCCATGCGTGAGCAGCGCTGTCGGGCCGTCTCCGTCGTGCCGGCGTAGCGCCAGGGCGGCTTCCCTCAGGGCGTGGTTGGTGCGCCTGGCTGGCGACAGCGCCGGGTCCGTGTAGCCGCCGGTCCAGGGCTCGATACAGGTATCGAGGTACAGCACTGCGCGCTCCTGACACCAGCTGATGAGGGCGATGCTGCTGACGTTGGTCGAGACATTCAGCAAAAAGTCGCCGGCTTGCAGACGCGATTCGAGCACCTGGCGGAAATTCTCCGGGGTCAGCGCAAGCGGCAGGCAGGCGACATCGTAAAGACCGGCGATATCGAGATTCTGGTTGTCGGGACTGATCACCAGCATCTGCTGCGGACGCATGTTGATGTGCCGCAGCAGCAAAGGCAAGACCCCCTGGCCGATGCAGCCAAAACCCAGTATCACCAGACGGCCGTGGAATTCATGTTCCTTACGAAATGCAGTCAATTCTTTGCTCCCTCAGGCGAGCTGTACACCAGCTGCGTCCCCGTCATCTTCTTAATGGCTGGGAAAGCTCGCCCTGACTGTCCGCCCGTCAGAAAGCTGGCATTCGCCTTCGCCGCCGCCCGACATGCCTTGCGATGGGTCCACCAGATGGAAGCGGCAGCGCATGCGTTGCTTGTCGTCTGCCTCCAGCGTCGCGACTACCTTGCCCGAATAATGCGTGATGAACTGGGTGGCCGGGTAAGGGTAGGCGCCCCAGTAGGGCCAGTCATACCAGCCCTGATGCCAGTGCGTCCATAATGGCGTCAGCACTTCGCGCCGCGTCTGCCGCGTGATCTGAAAGAAACGCCCCTCAAAATGGCTGGCGGCCAGCGTGGCCGTCATGCTGCCGGAGATACCGCCATCGTTGCTCTTCCAGCTAAAGCTGACGGGCAGCTCCGGTCCACCCGCCGTCGCAATTTCCCCGCCGCCTATGCCGGTAGTGGTGCAGGCGTTCAATGTCAGCGCAAGCGCCGCGAGCAGGGGAGATAAGATGAGCGCCGCGCCCTTCTTGGTTTTTTCCATGATTGACTCCAGAAAACATGCATTCATTGTTGCCGGACCTGTTGCCCGGCATTGGCCGCACATGCACTAAAGAAGCAGTCTAGAAATCGTGAGAAAGCCCGGCTTGATTTTTCTCAAAAACATCCCGCCGCGGCTGGCCGGGCATGGCTGCCTTGATTTAACGCACAGGCAGGCGCTGCGGGCGGCGCACACTCTCCCTTCCGTTGATCTAGTGATGAAGGGTTTGCCATGAACGAAAAGTTGACTGTCGGCGAGATCTGCACGCGCAGCGTGGTGATTGCCTACCAGAACATGGATGTGAGCGAAGCGGCCAGGCTGATGAGCGAGCACCACGTAGGCAGCCTGGTCGTGGTCGAGGATGCGCCGGGCGGGCGAGTCGTTGTCGGCTTGCTGACCGACCGCGACATAGTCATCAATATCGTCGCCAGAGACCGCGACGCGAAAGCGGTGCGGGTCGGGGACATCATGAAGCGCAACCTGATCACGGTGCGCCCGGCCGATTCCGTCAACGACACCCTGACCCTGATGCGCCGCCATGGCGTGAGGCGGGTGCCGGTCATCAACGTGCACGCTGTCCTGGTCGGCATCGTGACGCTCGATGATTTGCTGGAAATCGTCGCGGAACAGTTGCACAGCCTGGTGCAGACCATCAAGAGCGAACAGCAGCGCGAAGTGCATTTAAATGAGTAAGTAATCAGTGCACAGAAGCAAGCAGTGAACAAAAGCAAGCAGTGAACAGAAGTAAGCAGAAGTAATCAGGAGTTGCCATGCACACCCAATTTGACCATGTCTCTGTCATCAAGAAAGCCAACATCTATTCCGACGGGAAATGTATTTCCCATAGCCTGACCTTCCCCGACGGTAGCAGAAAAACCGTAGGCGTGATCCTTCCTTCGACTTTGATTTTTGGTAACAAAACGCCGGAAATCATGGAGATAGTCGAGGGCAAGTGTCGCGTGCGTATAGGCGAAAGCGGTGAATGGCAAAGTATAGGAAGCGGGCAACGCTTCCATGTCCCGGCGGGTTCCGGTTTTGACCTGGAAGCGCAAGAGCCCGTGCACTATGTCTGCCACTTTGTCGATGACTGACAGGGCGGCTTGCAGCGGCCCTGTTTAGTTCTTTTGCTGATCGTCGGGGCGGAACTGTATCGGCGACGCCAGCGCAGGGCGGCAGCCGGGGTGCGGCTGAAGAATGGCACGGATCTTTGCCATGTCGGCATCGATATCGCCAGAGAGGTCCAGGTAATCGACCAGCCCCACTTCCTTGCGCGCAAAATCAAAGTACACACAGCCCACCGGCACCTTGGCGGCCAGCGCAATATGATAAAAGCCGCTGCGCCAATACGGGCGATAGCCGCGCGTGCCCTCAGGCGTAATCGCCAGCCAATACCAGTCTGCCGCGTTCATGGTCTTTGCCAGCCGGGCAATGGCGCCGGTTGCGCTGGCGCGCTCGATAGGCTCACCGCCCAGGTAGCGCAACACCCGGCCCACGGTGGCGCCTGTCAGCCCTTCAAACAGGCTCGATTTGGCGATGAAGTGGAACGGCATGCCTATCGCCCACTTGGCCAGTACCCCCACCACAAAATCCCAGTTGGAGGTATGCGGATACACGATGATCACGCCGCGCGGGCCGGGCAGGTCCTGGTAGCGCACCTTCCAGCCGCGCAAGGACAACAAAAAAACGGCGCAGCGCTGCAGGCGGGTAGTGACGTTGTGCGAGTGAAGGAGTTGTGCGGTCATAGAATAATTTTTCCTTGAAGCATGATTATGCCTCAGGAAAAAACGGATGCAAAGCCGGCCTGCAGATCCGCACGGGCCAACAAAAGCTGGCGGCGAACTTGTTGCCGTCCTGGCCATTCGCTATACTCGCCCGGATACAGGCACTGACAGCACTCTCATCAACGAAGCATAAAAACAAACCATGAAGGAGCACTATGAAAGGCAATTTCGGCGCCATCGCGCTGGTGATCATCGGAGCCTTACTGCTGGCCCGCAATCTCGACCTGCTGCAAATCCCTGTGTTTCAGCTGCTGCGCGTCTGGTGGCCGCTGGTCCTGATCCTGCTGGGTATAGGCATGTTCTTCAGCAAGGGCGATGAAGACACGCGCAACAAGTCCAAGGATGACAAAAAATAACGGCGTCTGAAATTACAGGTGCGACACTTCGGTATGCCTCACCACGCATCGCCACCGCGCACTGTCCATGCGCCTCGCAGGCCAACATGGCTGCAAAGCCGCATGGGTATTGCGTGAGCGGGGTGCCTGTCTGGAAAATGTCAGGAGAGTTTTTGTCCTTGCGCAAGGCGCGCAGGCCGGGGCCGTGAAGCCGGGGGAAATCATTCGTGCATCGATGGCTGCTGCGCAATGTCTTGCCACTTTGCCGTGCTCTCATTGAGGAAGCCGCATTCCGTGAAGGCGCGCTTGACTTGTCCGTTGCTGACCAGGGCATGAAGCGCCGGAAAGATGATCTCGGCGATCAGATTGCCCATCTTGCTGTGGGCGGCGGCGAAATGGCGCGAGCCACGCAAGGCCATGATGCGCCCGGGGATGGGGATCAGCACACAGCCATCGAATTCTATGTTGAGATTCTCGCTGGAGGGAAAAGGCGCCAGCAAGATGTCGGCCTCTTTGCCGCTGACCAGATAGATCATTTGCCGCCAGGTCTTGACGTCCAGGCAATGGCGCATGCCAAGCTCGGCCAGCGTGTGCCAGTCGGCGCTCCAGTCCTTGTTCGAGGCGATTTTCAAGGCGCGCAAGTCGTCCAGGGTGTTGAGCGCAAGCGCCCTGGCGTTGCTGTCGCGGGTATACAGGCCGACGATGGATTGGCCGTCTTCCAGCAGCGCTTCTGAAATGATGATGTCGCTGGAATAGGGCGCCAGATCCTGCAGCCACGAGGTGGTGGCCAGCGCCGATATCTGGCCTGCGCGCAGTTGTTCGATTCCTTCGGCGTAGCTATCGATGGAAATCAATTCCACCTTGATTTCAGGCAGAAGCCTGTGCATTTCCCGCATGAAGAGTGCCAGCTCGACGACATCGCGCCGCCCGTACTTGCCGCCAAAATAAGTCACCGTTGCGATCTCTCTGCCATCAAGAAAGCGCTGGTAGTCCTCGGCGACATCGACTGGCACGGCGATTCTGGCCGATTCCTTNNATGCTGATCTGTCCGCCGAACACCTGCGTGACGATATTGTGAACAATATGCATGCCCAGGCCGCTGCCACCCTTGCCCAGCTTGGTGGTAAAGAAGGGTTCGAATACCCGTCTCAATACCTGCGCAGAAATCCCTATGCCATTGTCAGAAAAAGAGATGCGCACCTTGTCGCCGTCCAGGCATTGCGCCTGCAGACGCATCTTGCCGTTTTCCCGTCCTTCAAATCCGTGCAGCAATGCATTGTTGATGAAATTGATGATGATCTGGCTTAAGGGGCCGGGATAGGAATCCATGCTAATGGCGGCCGGAATATCGACTTCCAGCTGATGGCTGCTATGGCGCAGGCGCGGCGCCATCGCCAGCAGGGTTTCATGCATGATATCTGCGAGCAAAAACACGCGCCTCTGCCCCGAATGCTGGTCGGCTGCAAGCTGCTTGAAGCTGTTCACCAGGGTCGCCGCCCTGTTCAGATTCTGATCGAGAATCTCGGTGCCACGCACGGCATCGTCGATGAAGGCATTGAGCGACTTGCGGGTCAAGCCTTCCTGCGCGCGCAGTTGCAGCGTTTTTACCGATTCGGTGAGCGTGCTCGCGATCAGCAGGGCATTGCCTATCGGCGTGTTCATTTCATGTGCGATACCGGCGACCAGGCTGCCTAGCGCCGCATTTTTTTCGTTTTGCACCAGTTCTTTTCTGGTCCCGTCGAGATTTTGCAGCGTTTCTATCAGTCTCGCGTTGCTGTTTGAGAGGGCGCGGGTGCGCTCTTCTACCCGCGATTCCAGCGCCTCGTTTGCCAGGTGCAGCTGTTTGCGCAGGCGATCAGACTGGCGCAGCTCATTGCGCGATTTTTTCCAGTTCAGGATCAGGAAACTGCAGATACAGGCTAGCCATACAAAGATGATGCCCAGCCGAAAACTGGCCTGGGAAATCCACAAGCCGCGCAGCTCGGCGGACTCCAGCACTATCTCATGCCGGCCCGTCAGGGCGTCAGCGCCGGTGGCGATGCCCAGCGTGGTCACATGATCGAGCTGCGGCCCCAGATGCTCGATGCCGGTAGGGTGTGCCTGCACCCACCACGAGGCGACCATGAATTGCGCGAGCTTGAATTCGACCGGATTGCTGTTGACAGAAGGATCAAACACAATCTCGTGCGGTTTCAGGCTGGCGCCGCTGTCCGGCTTTGAATAGGCCGGATCAAAATTGCGCAGAAATACACGGATAGGCTGATGCGCCCCCGGCCCTGTTGCCCGTATCGAGAGACGCAGGCTATCGAATCTGCTGAGGTCCAGGCCTTGGTCGTCTTTGCTAAAACGGATATCGAGTTCGCAAAACGGCCATTGATAGGCGGGCACAATGTCGCACCGAAGCGCGGTTCCCGATGGCCCTTTGATGAGGGTGGCGACACTTTTCCCGCCTTCCGCCCTGTCATCGACGACGGACACCGCAAAACCGGGAGCATTATCGATCCGCAAGGTCCTGACCATCCAGTTGGCATGCGCATACAGCGACAGCAAGGTCAGTAACACCAGGCCAATGAGCAGTTGATGGAATGAACGGGGCGCCATTTTGTATCGTAGAATTGTCAGGGTAGGTAAGCGGGCTTAATCTGATTAAACTATGCGGTGAGATTCCACTTTACACCTGTTCGCGCCGTTATAAATAGAAGCGTGGACAGAAATAGAAAACCGCGATGTGCATCATTGGCATTTTTAAAAAATGCCCACGCCACCACGCAACCCCCATGCGCCCTGCAGGCCAACATGGCTGCAAACCCGCATGAACAGTGCGTCAGCGGCATGCCTGTTTTGAAATCTCAACGCAACTTCCGCCGTCGCAGCAGCAGATACACCGCCGGCACCACAAACATCGACAGCAGCGGCGCGGTGATCATGCCGCCTACCATCGGTGCGGCGATTCTTTGCATGACTTCTGATCCCGTACCGCTGCCGAGCATGATAGGCACCAGGCCGGCGATGATGACGGCGACGGTCATGGCTTTTGGCCGCACCCGCAATACCGCGCCGCTACGGATGGCCTCGAGCAGGTCGGCCTCGGTGGCGCTGCCGCTGGCGAGTTTGTCGTCCCACGCGTGCTTCAGGTACAGCAGCATGATTACGCCAAACTCTGCCGATACGCCGGCCAGTGCGATAAAGCCTACGCCGCTGGCAACTGACAGGTTATGTCCCAGGCCCCAGAGCAGCCACAGCCCGCCGGCCAGCGCGAACGGCAGGGTGGCCATGATCATGGCCGCTTCGTCCAGTCGCTTGAAGCTTAGGTACAGCAGGAAAAAAATGATGAGCAGGGTGACCGGGATGACGATCTTCAGCTTGGCGCTGGCGCGTTCCAGATATTCGAACTGACCCGACCACGACACCGCGTAACCGGCCGGCAGCTTGAGTTCTCTGGCGACCGCCTGCTGCATGGCGTGTACCGCCGAACTCAGATCGCGGCCGCGGATATCCACGTAGACCCAGCCCGAGAGTCTGGCGTTTTCGCTCTTGAGCATGGGTGGGCCATCGCTGATGCGCAGTGTCGCGACATCGTCCAGGCGGATCTGCGCGCCGCGCTCGGTGATTAGCGGCAGCTCGCGCAGCTTGTCTATGGAGTCGCGCAGCTCGCGCGGGTAGCGCACGCTGATGGGAAAGCGCTGCAAGCCCTCTACCGTCTCGCCGATGTTGTCGCCACCGATGGCCGAGGCGATGATGCTTTGCACATCAAAGATATTCATGCCGTAGCGCGCGGCGGCGTCGCGCCGGATCTGGATGTCGATGTAGCGGCCGCCATTGAGTCGTTCGGCCAGTGCCGAAGAGACGCCCGGCACTTGCTTGACGATGCTTTCTATCTGCGTGGTCAGCCGGTCGATCTCAAGCAGGCTGGCGCCAGCTACCTTGACGCCCACCGGACTCTTGATGCCGGTGGCCAGCATGTCGATGCGGTTGCGGATCGGCGGCACCCAGACGTTGGACAGGCCTGGCACCTTGACGATGCGGTCTAGCTCTTCCACCAGCTTGTCGGTGGTCATGCCGGCGCGCCATTGCTCGCGCGGCTTGAACTGTATGGTGGTCTCGAACATCTCCAGCGGTGCCGGATCGGTGACGCTTTCCGCCCGCCCGGCCTTGCCGAATACGCTCTGCACTTCGGGCACCGTCTTGATCAGCCTGTCGGTCTGCTGCAGCAGCTCGGCCACTTTGCCCGCGCCTATGCCGGGCAGCGCGGAAGGCATGTAGAGCAGGTCGCCCTCATCCATGTGCGGCATGAATTCAGCCCCCAGTTGCGCTAGCGGCCACAGCGTCAGCAACGCCAGCAGGGTGGCGGCGGCCACGGTGGTTTTGGGAAAGCGCAACACCACATCAAGCATGGGGCGATAGAGATGAATCAGGACGCGGTTCAGCGGATTCTTTTGCTCCTCCGGTATCCTGCCGCGGATCAGGTAGCCCATCAACACCGGGATCAGCGTGATCGCAAGAATCGCAGCTGCCGCCATCGCATAGGTCTTGGTGAAGGCCAGCGGGGCGAACAGCTTGCCTTCCTGTGCCTCCAGCGTGAACACCGGGATGAACGACAGCACGATGATCAGCAGCGAGAAAAACAGCGCGGGACCGACCTCGGCGGCGGCGTCGGCAATCACCTTCCAGCGCGCTTCGCCGGCCAGGGTTTCGCCCGGATGGCTGTGGTTCCAGGCCTCGATATGCTTGTGCGCGTTTTCTATCATCACCACGGCCGCATCGACCATGGCGCCGACCGCAATCGCGATGCCGCCCAGCGACATGATGTTCGCGTTCACGCCCTGAAAATACATGACGATAAAGGCGATCAGTATGCCGACAGGCAGCGTGACTATCGCGACCAGAGCCGAGCGTATATGAAACAAAAATACCGCGCACACCAGCGCCACCACGATGAATTCTTCGATCAATTTTTCTTGCAGATTGCTGACCGCGCGCTTGATCAGAGTCGACCGGTCGTAAGTCGTGACGAGCTCTACCCCGGCTGGCAGGCTGGCCTGGAGTATGTTCAGTTTCTCTTTGACGGCGGCGATGGTCTTCAGTGCGTTTTTGCCGGAACGCATGATGATCACGCCGCCTGCGACTTCACCCTCGCCATTCAGGTCGGCGATGCCACGGCGCATTTCCGGGCCGACCTGCAGGGTGGCGATATCGGCCAGTTTTACCGAGACGCCGGCGTCATTGGTCATCACCGGTATCTGGCGGAAATCATCGAGTGATTGCAGATAGCCAGAGGCGCGCACCATGTATTCGGCTTCGCCCGCCTCGANNTCCGAGACATCCGGTACGGCCTTGAGCTCAAACTTCAAAAACCAATCCTGCAAGGCGCGCAGCTGCGACAGATCCATCTTGCCGCTACGGTCGAGCAAGACATATTCATACACCCAGCCCACACCGGTGGCGTCTGGCCCGAGGGCTGTCTTCGCCTGACTTGGTAGACGCGATTGCACCTGGTTCAGGTATTCCAGCACACGGGATCTAGCCCAATAAGGATCGGTGCCGTCTTCAAACAACACGTAGACAAACGAGTCGCCGAAAAAAGAATAGCCGCGCACGGTCTTGGCACCCGGCACCGACAGCATGGTGGTGGTCAGCGGATAGGTGACCTGGTTCTCGACGATCTGCGGCGCCTGCCCCGGGTAGCTGGTGCGGATAATCACCTGCACATCCGACAGGTCGGGTATCGCGTCGAGCGGCGTGCGCGCCAGCGCCCAGACGCCCCAGGCTGTCATGATCAGCGTCGCCAGCAAGACCAGCAAGCGGTTGGCGACGGACCAGCGTATCAGTCTGGCGATCATTTTTTCGCTCCTGCTGACCGCTGCTTGCTTGCCGTGATGCGGCCTATCTGATACTGCCCGTCAGCGGTCAGGGTGAAATCAAAGCTGACCTCAGTGCCGGCCTTGATCCCGGCAGGCATGCCGCTTGCGGGTGGCCTGAAACCCATGCTCATCGCCTCCCATTTCAGGCTGGCTATCGGGCCGTGCGAAATGATGATCTCGTCCTTGTCTATCTCTTCTATCTTGCCCTGCGCCTGATGGCTGAGCGCCGGTTTTTCCTGGCTTTCCGGCCCGCTCATGCGTGCCGCGCTGCCCCTTAGGCTGGCTTCGGAGTCGATCAGGAACTGACCCGAGGCGACCACTTTCTGGCCGGCCTCCAGCCCGCTCAGGATGGCCGTCTGGCCGTTTTCGGAGCGGCCCGTTTCGACCTCGGCGGAACGGAATTTTCCGGCGCCATCGGCCAGCATCACCACGCTGCGCGTGCCGGTAGGGATGACGGCTTCGCTTGGGACGAGCAGGAATTCCCTGCCGCTGGCCGGCATCAGCCGGACATTGACAAACATGCCGGGCACGAATTGGCCCTCTCGGTTGGCCAGCGTGATGCGGGCTTTCTGCGTGCGTGTGGCCGGGTTGATTTCCGCTAGAAGTGCGCTGACCTTGCCGCGGAACAGTTGCGCACCCAAGGCCGGGCTACGCACCTCGACCGGATCGCCGGGACGGATCTGGCTGGCGGCATTTTCCGCCAGTTCGGCGTTGATCCAGATCTGTTCCTCTCCATTGATCCTGAACAGCGGTGCACCCGCCATCACCGTCATGCCCTCGCGTGCCGCAAGTTCTGTGACCACTCCGGCAACCGGCGCAGTGAGGGTGAAGCGCGCCTGCACCTTGCCGCTGCTTTCCACCAGCGCGGCCTGTTGCGCATTCATGCCAGCCAGGAGCATGCGCTGGCGTGCGCTGTCGAGCAAGCCTGGGACGTTGGCTGGCATGGCCTTGACCGCCAGAAATTCCTCCTGCGCGGCGACCCATTCAGGGACGAACAGTTGTGCCAGCGCCTGTCCCTTGCTGACCGATGCGAGAGCGGCGCGCACATGCAGCTTTTCGACAAAGCCATTGCTGCGCGCCTGCACCAGAGTGACTAAGCTGTCGTCAAAGGCAACGCTGCCTACCGCACTGATCGCCGCGTCCAGCCTGCCGCGCGTGACCTCGGCCAGACGCACGCCGAGATTTTGCTGCATGCGTGGATTGATGCTGACGCCGTCGGTGTTTTGTGTGCCTTCATCGGCATACACGGGCACCAGCTGCATGTCCATGAAAGGCGACTTGCCGGGTTTGTCGAACTTGGTGCCGGGCGACATCGGGTCATGCCAGTAGAGGATTTTCTTTTCAGTGACCGGCGTTTTTTGCGCTGAAACCGCGCTGACTGCCGCTTGCTGTGCGCCACGGCTCAGCCCCAGTCTGTACAGGCCAATGCCGGACAGCGCAAGCGCAGCGATCATGGCGCTCAGCATGAGAATGTGTTTGGTTTTCATTTGGCATCCTTGTGCATGCTCGCGGATTCGTCCGCCGGGTTAAGAAATTCCAGCGCCAGCCATAATCTGGCGGCATCCGATTCCAGTTGCAGGCTTTGCATGCGCGTTTCTATTTCGCTGCGCTGGACCGCGAGCAGTTCACCCAGGCTGAGTTTGCCGCCGCGATAGGCGGCCATGCCGGCTGCAGAGCGTTGCTGCGCCAGCGGCAGCAACCTGTCTTGAAAGCGTGCCAGCCGTTCGCGTTTGCTGCGCCATTCGTTCAGAGTATTTTGTGTCTCGGCATGCAAGACGCGCAGCGCCTCTTCGTGTTCAGAGGCGGCTTGGGCAGCCATCGCCAGTTTGGCCGAGAGTTCGCGGTTCTGCCGCTTGCCCTGATCCCATTGCCAGGGCAGCGATAGGCCGACCGAGAGCATATTCGGATAGGCGGCACCGCGTTGCTGGTAACTGACCTCTACGCTCCAGTCGGGCTTCTGGTTGGCCAGCGCCAGGCTGACCTCGTTCTGCGCGAGCTGTTGCTGTGTCGCCAGCATGCCCAGCTGCGGATGCTGCCTGAGCTGCCCGGATAAATCCCTGCGCTCCAGCGGCGTTGCGCTCATGTCGGGCAATTTGCCGAGCGCTGCCTCGGCTGCGCTGCCTGTCCAGCGTGCCAACAGGGTTTTGGCATTGTCCCAACGCGCCTGCATTTCTGTCTGGCGGTCTTCTGTCATCGCCAGCGCACTTTCTGCCGCGAGCAGGTCGGCCTGGCTGGCTTTGCCGGCGCGATAGGCGCTCTGTGCTGCCTGGCTTTCCAGCTGCGCCAGGCGGAACTGTTCGCCGATTAATGCTAGCTGTTTTCCGGCGTAATAGCGCTCCAGCCATGCCAGCGCCGCATCGCGTCTGATGCTTGCCAGGCTGAGCGATTTTTCTGCCTGGATTTTTTGCGCGGCGATGGAAAATTGTTCCGAACGGCGCTGCAATTTATCGGCACGCGTGATTTCCTGCATGATGCCTATGCGCCGCATGGTCATGAAATCATTGCCCAGGCTGTAGCGGTCAGTGCCCGCTAGCGGCAGGTTGTCGATGCCGAACTTCAGCACCGGATCAGGCAATTGGCCAGCCGCCACCGCCATCTCGCGCGCGGCACTGATGGCCTTGTCTTGCCCCGCTAGCTGATGCGAACGGGTGACCGCCAGTTGCTGCGCTTCGGCCAGGTCCAGGGCATCAGCGGCGGCCGGAACGGCGCTCAATGTGCCGCACAAGAGCAGGCCCAGTGCGAAATTCAAGTTCAGCCTGAGCGTGAACCCGGGCTCGGGTTTGCTGCTGGCTGTGCATTCGCCTGCAGCGATGTGTGCACAGACAGCTAAGTCGGGTGGAAAAGACATGTGTCCTCCGGATAATCTTCATTAATCGTCAGTAATCGTCAGAATGGTCGCCCGCCCTCAAGGCGAACGCTCAGCATTCAGAGGTAAACGTATGATCAGAGCCGGAAACAGCAGTGGCGGATGGCGATAGGCGGTGCCGTGGCATGCAAGCCTGATTGTGCCGCAATCACCGGGCGAGCCGCGGTGACTGACTGCGGGGCGGGGCGGAGGGTCTGTACCAGCTGGGTGGCGATGAATGGGGTGACCAGGGGCAGATCTGGTTTATCCAGGCTTTGCTTGCTGGCCTGGTCTTGCGCGTGGGCATGGCACAAGACCGGTTGCTCGATATCCATGCCAGCACAGCCGGGCATCGCCATGGCCATCTCGGCATCTTCCTGCATGGAGGGTGGGATGGCCGGGCAGACATAGGCCGCGAGCGCCAGCTGCATGAACAGCATGCTGACTATCGCCAGTGCGACGGCAATGATTCTGGACGGTGAAGACAATTTCATGCTCTTGCGACAGGCACAGACATAGACAGGAAGGAAATGATTTTACACTTTAGCCTGCCCCAGTCCAGCNNGATATCAACGATATCAACGATATCAAACGGTGCCGCGCTTCAGTGCGGATGCCCGTGATGCAGATCCGGGACATGTGGATGCCGGTGCCGCAGCGCCTGGTGCGTATGCACATGGCTGTGCGTGCCCTCAGGCATGACAGTGTGGCTGTGGTCGTGATGGCCATCATCATGACTATGCGCGTGTTCATGTTCCAGCGCCTCGTGCTTGTGCATATGATCGTGCTCTTCGGTGAGATGCAGGATGACGCCAGCGAGCATCAGGACGGCCGCGGCGACCAGCCAGATGGTGATCTGGCGTTCGCCCAGGGCAAAGGCGATCGCTGCGCCGATAAATGGCGCGGCGGCGAACAGGGAGCCGGTGCGCGAGGCGCCAAACGAGCGTTGTGCCAGCAGGTAAAAGCGCAGGCTCAGGCCGTAGCCGGTGGCGCCGATCAGGAACAGGGCTAGTCCTGCGAGCAAGCTCACCGATGCCTGCCCGAGCGTCAGGGCGATCAGCCAGGAACAGCCTGCACCCAGCGTGGCCTTGCCTAGTATCACCTGGCCCGGGTCAAGATCAGCCAGGCCGCGCGACAAGCTATTGTCGAGTCCCCATGCCAGGGTGGCGGCCATCACAGCCAATAATCCCAGCAGTTGCGCGGTCCCGCTATCGGCCTGATCGATCACCAGCAAGACGCCGCCCGCCGTCATGACCGCCACCGCCAGCGCTACCCGCCTGCCTATCTCCTCGCGATACAGCAGGATGGAAAGCAATACCGTGAATACCGCTTCCAGCGTGAGCATCAGCGACGCGCCTATCCCGCCTGTCTGCTGCAAGCCCCACGCCAGCGCGACCGGGCCCAGCACTGCGCCAAACAGCGCCATCATCAGCAGGCGCGGCCAGTGCCGTCTTTGCATCGGCGCCTCGCTGCTTGTGCCTGAGCGCAACAGCAGACCGGCGCTGGCTGCCCCGGCATACAGCAAGGCAGCCGTCATCCAGGCCCCGACTCCCACCCCCATGCGCTGCACCAGAGGGGTGCTGGCGCCGAACAGGACTGCCGCAGCAATCGCAAGCAAGGCGCCTTTTAATGCTGGAAACGCGGGATAATTTTTCATTCGGCTAGTTTGTTGAGGTCAAGCTCTGCAAGGTTTACAGGGTTTTCCGCAGGCGTGCGGACGCTGATTGAGCGTCAGCCCTGTACCAGGCGGCGGATGTGGCCGATCAGGTCTTCGTCGGAATAAGGTTTGCCCAGCAGGACATCGATGCCTGCTTCTTTCGCTTTGCCGGCCAGCTCATCGCTGGCGCCGGAAATCATGATGATGGGCAGGTGTGCGGTGGCAGGGTTGGCGCGCAGATGCAGCGTCAGGGCGAAACCGTCCATGCCGGGCATCTCTACATCGGTGATCAGCAGGTCGGGCATGATCAGGTCGATCTGGCTTGCGGCATCGTTGCCGTCTTCGGCAAGGGCAACCTGGTAGTCATGCTTGGCCAACACGCGGCTGGTCTTGACACGCACGACCTTGGAATCGTCCGCCACCATAATCAGGATCTCGGCCGGGGTCTTGCTGACTTTTTCTGGCGGGACGATGGCGCTGGCGGCTTGCTGCGTGGCGAGTTGCTGTGCCGTTTCACGCGCCTGCGCTTCTGCGCGCGCATGTTCCTGATGCAGGCGCTGGCGCTCTTGCTCGGCGGCCTGTTCGGTAGCCAACTCAGCAGCGTGTTCGGCGGCAATGCGCGCGCTGGTCTCTGCCGCCCGTTTCGCTGCCAGTTCCAGATCCTGTCTGGCGACCTCTTTTGCCGTTTCTTCAGCAGCAGCCTGTGCTGCCTGCAAGGCGGCAAACTCACGTTCCAGATTTTCGGTTTCTACCCGTTCAGCTTCAGCACGTTCAGATTCAACCCGTTTGGCTTCAACACGCTCAGCTTCAATGCGGTCAGCTTCAATCCTGTCAGCCTCAACGCGTTCGGCTTCAATCCGGTCGGCTTCAATCCGTTCAGTTTCAATCCGCTCGGCTTCAATCCGGTCAGCCTCAACGCGTTCGGCCTCCGCGCGATCAATTTCAATGCGGTTCGCTTCCAGCGTTTCCGCATTCAGCTGCAGCGCTTCCAGGCGCGCGGTTTCTATCAGTTCCGCTTCTACTCTTTGCGCTTCTACCCGTTCGGCTTCTATCCACTCATATTCTAAAAACTGCTCCCTCAGGGCTATTTCGTCTATCGCCGTGATTTCTTCAAGCGCCGGACTTGCTGCTTCTTCCCGGACAAAATCGAGGGCACCCGGCTCTTCTTCATGCACTTCAAAACCAGTCAGCGTGGCCCGGCCATTGCCATTATTTTCAAAGTTTTCGGTATGTTGCGCTAAGGCGGGCAGTTCTTCGTGTGCGGCCGTTTGCACTTCTTTGGGCGCGGACGCGGCAGCAATGGTTGCCGGCGCTTCGGCCACTTTGGTTTTCCGCGGGAGCTTGCGCTTGTTGTTGAGGTGGATGACCAGCAGCGTCAGGCACACACCGAATAAGGTTCCAAGAACGAAGCTGAGTAAGGTGTCAGACATGGTTGCGCCTATGGTTGAAGCGGGTAAAAAATGATGGCTTGGTAAAAATGCGGCGGATGTTCAGGGAGTTCTTCTGTTCATTCGTATTTTGTCGTCGAATTCTACGATGGATTGCGCAACATTGCCAATCAAGTATGTGTCGCTCGCCCTTCAGGATATGGCGCCGGCCTGGACTCGCCCACCTCCGTTCGTTTGTCCGCAAACCGGGTCCAAGCTTGGCCCGTGACGCCAAGCGCTATGCGGGTTTCCAGCGATGCCACGGGTGAATAATTTTGCACTTTGAGCAAGTCGACGCACAGGCATGCTATTCTGTAATTGGAATCTGTTCAGCATGAAGCCTGGGGTGTCGATTGATGTCAATGCAAAGCAAATTGGGTGATGGCTGGAATTTTCTGCGCCTTTCCTGCCCGTGTAGCGTCCCGGATACGGCGATCAGCGCCTGGCCAGTATCGCCTCAATGTGACGCGAGGAGCAGAGCGACATGATCTTGCCGCGCCGCTTTCTTCATACCATGCTGGCCGCCTGCCGGCGCCTGTGCCTGGCATGCCTGCTGGCCGCTCCGCTGCCGGTTCTCGCGGGCGCTTTGCATAGCTTGCGTTTTGATCATTTCAGTATCGACCAGGGTGTGCCCAGCACGGGCGTACTGTCGGTTTATCAAAGCCGTCAGGGATACATCTGGCTGGGTACCTCAAATGGCCTGGCCAGGTATGACGGGCGGCATATGAAAGTGTTTGACTCAGAACCGGGTGACACGACATCGCTGAGTTCTTCGCGCGTGGTGTCTATCCTGGAGGATGACAACCAGCATTTGTGGGTGGGTAGCAGAAGGGGCCTGGATAAGCTCGATTTGCGCAGCCACCGCATCAGCCGTCAGGCGATGCCGGATTACCTGAAACCGCAGGAGCGTATGGTGCATGCCATGGCGCCGGCCGGTCCGGGACGCCTGTGGGTGGCCTGTGCCGGTGGCTTGTTTCTGTTTGATGCCGCCAGTGCGCGCTTTACTGCGTGGACAGATACTGAAAAAAAGCTGCCTGCATTGAGTCCAGTGAATGGCGAGGTCAGAACCTTGCTTCCTGATGGTAAAGACGGTATCTGGTTTGCCCGTGGACATAGCGTGGTCCACCTGGATGGCGCCGGCAAGCCCGTGGTTCATTTCAACACGCTCGATGAGCGCCGGCCGGCAAGCTACAAGCCCTCGGACAAGCTGGTGCATAGCCTGGCCTTTGATGCCGCCGGACGGCTTTGGGTAGGGATGGCCGGTGGCCTCTCCATCTGGACCTTCGACACCTCCCAGCCTGCCCCGGCCGCCAGGTCAGAGCAGGTGCCGATGCCAAAGGCACCGGTGCTGGCTATCCTGCGCGATCGGGAAAACGCGATGTGGCTGGCGATGGGCGATGAGCGTGGCCTGTATCGCTGGAAAAAAGACGGCGCCGGAGTGGAGAATTTCGTCCATCTGCCTTCGGTGAAAGGCAGCCTGAGTGGCAACTCCCTGACTTCGCTGATGCAGGACAACAATGGCAGTCTGTGGATAGGCACGTCTGATTATGGTGTCAACGTGATCGACCTGAACGGTCGCGGCTTTAGCACCTATCTGAAAATTCCTGGCGACGAGCGTAGCCTGTCGCACGAGCTGGTGACGGCGGTCACGGCTGATGATGCGGATCATGCCTGGGTCGGCACCCGCGGCGGCGGCCTTAACCGCCTGCAGTTAAGCAGCGGCGATACCCGGCGTATCTCGCGTGACATCGTCAGCGTCGACAATATCAGGGCCTTGCTCAAGGAGCCCGGTGGCAAGCTCTGGGTCGGGGGCGACGGATTGCAGCTTTATGACCCCGATAACAATAACAGCCGCAGCATATCCATAGGCAGCGTCATCAATGCGCTGGCAAGGGACGCCAAGGGAAATATCTGGGCCGGCACCGCTGCCGGGCTGTACCGCATCAGCCCCGATTTCCAGGTCAAGGTGTTTCGCGCCGACCCGTCCAGCCCCGGGGCGCTGAATGATGAAATTATTTTTAGCCTGCTGGTTGACCGCGAGCAGCGCCTTTGGGTCGGCAGCAACGGCGCCCTGCACTTATGGGATGCGGGCGGGCAGCGTTTCATGCGGGTGGGCAGCGCCACGCCTGAAGTCGCCCATCCGGAAAAACTCAGTGTCACCAGCGTGCGGCAAGACCAGCGCGGACGGATCTGGCTGGCGACCCTGGCCGGATTGCTGGAACTGCAGGCCGACGGGGCGAACTGGCGGTTTAAGTCCTGGCGCGACACCCCGGGGCTGGCCGATGATGTGATTGAAGCCATGCAGGTTGCCGGTAACGGCGATATCTGGCTCAGCAGCGAGCGCGGCCTGATGCAGCTGCAGCCGGATAAAGGTATAGGCCGATATTATTCGGCGCTGGGGCGTTTCGACGGGGCTTTCAATTTTGGTGCGGCCGCCAGCGTCAGCGATGGCAGCCTGCTGTTCGGCAGTGTGGGCCTGATCCGGTTTCATCCCGAGACCCTGCGTCAAAACACGACTCCGGCAAAAGTGGTGTTGAGCGATCTGCTGTTATTCAATCACTCCCTGCTGGCCGAGGAGGAACAAAAACCGGGCAGTCAGCCTGGCCGGGATGACTCGACCCCTTACCCTGGTTTACGCAGCCTCGGGATCAGCGGCGCGCTGCACGAGGCGACCTCGATACGCCTTGACCATAAGCAGAGCATGGTCAGCTTTGAGCTGTCGGCCTTGCAGTTCTATAACCGCGGGCAAAACCGCTATGCCTGGAAACTTGATGGGTCTGACCCCGACTGGATTTATGGTCAGGCAGACCACGGCGTGGCGACCTATACCAACCTCAATCCCGGCCATTACCGGCTGCTGGCCAGGGCAGCGAACCCGGACGGCGTCTGGAGCGAAAGCGCGACTTTGCTTGAGGTTGACGTGCTGCCGCCTTTCTGGCGCACCTGGTGGTGGTATGGCGGCTGGCTGCTGCTCATCGTGACGCTGCTGACACTGCTGTACCGAAGCCGTGTGCGCGCGCTGAACCAGACCCAGCTTTACCTGGAACAGCAGGTACGCAGCCGCACCGAGGATGTGCTGGAACAAAAGTCAGTCGCCGAGGCGCAGCGCGAAATCGCCGAAAGGGCAAGGCATGATATTGGCTTGCTGAGCGAAATCGGGCGCGAGATCACCGCCTCGCTGGATGTGCATGCGATAGAAAAAACCTTGTTCCTGTATGTCGACCAGCTGATCGCTGCCAGCAGCTTCGGGGTCGGGCTGGTGGACTGGGAGCAACGGGTCATCGCCTTCGATTTCGTGATGCATCATGGACGGCCGGTCAAGCCTTACCGGCGCAGCCTGAACGCCAGCGAGCAGCCCGCGGTCCGCTGCGTGCTGGGCGCGCAAGAAATCATCGTCGAGCAAATCGAATACGATAATTTCGCCCTGGACACCTACGTGAGCCGCGACAACGGCGAGCAAAGGGCGCAGATGCTGGATGGTTCAGAACCCGGGTTATCGCGCTCGGCGCTGTATGTGCCGCTGTTGCTCAAGGGGCAGGTCATGGGTGTGGTTGCCGTTCTCAGCGATCAGACCAATGCCTTTGACGACAATGCGCAGAACATACTGCGCACCCTGGCGGCTTATGCGGCGGTGGCGTTTGACAATGCCGAAGCCTACCGTCGCCTGCAGCTGGCACAGGCCAAATTGGTCGAGCAGGAAAAAATGGCCGCGCTAGGCTCGCTGGTGGCCGGTGTCGCGCATGAGCTCAATACACCGATAGGCAATAGCCTGCTGATGGCCAGCACGCTGGAAGACATGAACCTCGATTTTCTGGCTAAGGTGCAATCGAATAACTTGCGTCGTTCGGATCTGGAAAGCTTTTGCAGCAAGTCCACCGATGCCGCCGCTCTGTTGTTGCGCAATCTGGATACTGCCGCCAGCCTCATCAGCAGTTTCAAACAAATCGCAGTGGATCAGACTTCGGATATGCGGCGCAGTTTCGATTTGCGCACGGTCTGTGAGGAAGTCGCGCTGACCTTGTCCAACCGCGTCAGGCGTGAAGGGCACACAGTGCGCTTGGAAGTAGAGCCGGGCTTGACGATGGATAGCTTTCCGGGCTCGCTGGGCCAGGTGCTGAGCAACCTGATTCTCAATGCCATCGTGCACGCCCTGCCGGGGCATGCGTATGGGCTGATCACCCTGCAGGGGCGGGCCATCGAGGGCGACCTGGTGCAGCTGGTGTTCCGCGACAATGGCGTCGGGATAGATGCCGCCCATATCGATCGCATCTTCGAGCCTTTCTTCACCACCCGGCTTGGCCAGGGCGGCAGCGGGCTGGGGCTGCATATTTGCTACAACATCATTTGCTCCATCCTGGGGGGCAGCATCAGCGTGAGCAGCGTGGCCGGAGAAGGCTGCTGCTTCACCATCGTCCTGCCGCGCGTGGCGCCGCAGACCAGTCAGGCCGCGGATGACTGGCCTGGCGCCAGGCCGGCGCAGGCGGCGTCTTAGCATTGTAAGCATAGAAAGCACCGGGCTAAGCCTGCCTATAGCCTACCTGTCAGGCAATCCCCATGCGGCTCGCAGCAGGGCTGGCCTGCAAGCCGCATGGGGATTGCGGCTTGGCGGCAAGGCTTATTTCTTGCTCACTTAGGCTTGCGCGAAGACCAGTGTATATGCACGATATGCCAGCTGTCGCCGCTCTTTTGCAGGGTCGTCGATTCCGTGCCCAGCAGGCGCACTTGCTTGCCTTTGATGTTGGCCTGTGTTTCTGTTTCCTCCCAGACTATCGCCAGGTTACCGTCGCGCCGTTCGCTGTGCTGTAGCACCTTACGCGTCGCCGCCCTGGCAAATTTCAAGTCTTCCGGCAAATGATGTCCGGCGTATTCATCGCGTGAGCGCTCGACGTAGCCGGACTCATACACGGTGATGTCGGGTGCCATCATGGCCATGGCCTTATCCTTGTCGCCGCTGGACAGCGCAGCGTGGAATGCCGTTACGGTGTCTTGCGGTTCGCTGGCGCAGGCCAGGCCGGCCAGTGCACTGCATACAAAAAAACTCGCGATCTTGATCATCTGTCATGTCTCCTGAAAAGAGGTGCCGGTAGGGGAAACCGGCTTGTTTTTATCGCTGCTGCTTGACAATACAAATTAACAAATACAAATCATGGCATGCCCGAGACGCAATCCCCATAAGGCTGCCAGGCCAGCGTGGCTGGAAAGCCGCATGGGGATTGCCTGACAGGCTGCTCTTATTTGACCGGCTCTATCTCCGTCACAAACAACGCGCCGTTGCCTCTTTCGGCCTTGAAGCGGATCTTGTCGCCGGCCTGCAGCTTATCGAGCATGGCCGGGTCCTTGACGCGGAACACCATGGTCATGCCCTGCATCGCCAGGCTCTTGATCTCGCCGTGCTTCAGGGTGATTTTGCCGGCGCTCTTGTCTATCTTGCGCACCTCGCCCTCGGCCATCTCGTTCGCGCTGGCCTGCGCCGTGCTTGCCGCTGTCGTTTCCCCAGCGTGATGGCGCTCGTCAGCGTGGGCAGCAGGCAAGGCCAGGAACGCGAGCGCGAGCGTGGCGATCAGTTGTGCGGACAGGTTTTTCATGTTTCCTCCTTTGGAAATTTGCTCATTCGTGTTGTCGTTCTGGTTGTCATTCATGGGCGTGCTCGTGCTTGTGCGCAGGGGCGGGCGCTGCTGTCTTGGGCTTTGTTTTGGCCACGTTGACCTTGCCCTTCATTCCGGCATCGTAGTGTCCTGGTTGCAGACAGGCAAAATCGACCTTGCCGGCTTGAGTGAATTGCCAGATGATCTCGCCAGTTTCGCCACCCGCCAGGGTGATCATGTTGGGATCGCTGTGCTCCATCTCGGGGAATTTTTTCATCACCTCATAGTGTTCCTTCAATTCCTTTTCTGTGCCGAGCACGAACTCATGCTTGATGGCGCCAGCGTTCCTGATGACGAAACGTATGGTTTCGCCCTGCCTGGCGCTGACGCTGGCGGGCGTGAAGCGCATGGCGTCGCTCATGTCTACCTGCACGGTGCGGGTGGCGGCGCTGGCGACACCGGCCTGGCCGATGGCGGATTCATCGTGGCCGTGCCCGCCTGCATGGGTGCCGGAGGCCAGCGATGCGCCGGCGCTCATTGCCAGGCTGAGCATGGCCAGAACCGGTTTTAATGTCATTTTCATCTGATTCCTTATTCGCTAAGTGGGTAATAAGTGGGTACTAAATGGATACCAAGTGGATAAAATCATTCGTGATGCATCTTGCCAGCGGGCTTGCGCACCTGCACTTCCACTTCGGCCTGATTTTTTTGTTGCAAGGGCATGCTGCCGCCGCCCGCCGATTGGTTACGCTTAGCTTCGGCCAGCTTGCCGGTCCATTCGTAGGCGACCGATCCTTGCGGATGCCGATACCAGCCCGGGTCCTTGTAATCGCCGCGCTTTTGTTCCTTGCGCACCTTCAGCACGCTGAACATGCCGCCCATCGCCACCCCGCCAAACGGTCCTTCGCCGGTCATCATCGGCGCGGTATTGTCGGGCAAGGGCATTTCCATCTCGCCCATGTCGGCCATGCCGCGCTCGCCCATCACCATATAGTCGGGAATCAGCTCGCTGATTTGCCTGGCGACGCCGCTGTGATCGACGCCGATCAGGGTAGGCACATTATGTCCCATGGCGTTCATGGTGTGATGTGACTTATGGCAATGGAAAGCCCAGTCGCCTTCTTCATCGGCGAGAAATTCAAACTGGCGCATCTGGCCCACCGCGACATCGGTGGTGACTTCCGGCCAGCGCGCCGAGTGCGGTATCGGGCCGCCGTCGGTGCCGGTGACCTGGAACTCGTGGCCATGGATGTGGATGGGATGATTGGTCATCGTCAGGTTGCCGACGCGGATGCGCACCTTGTCATTCTTGCGTACCACCAGCGGGTCGATGCCGGGGAAGATGCGGCTGTTCCAGCTCCATAAATTGAAGTCCAGCATGGTCATGATCTTGGGCGTGTAGGCGCCCGGGTCGATGTCGTAGGCGTTGAGCAGGAATACAAAGTCACGGTCGACCTCGGCGATCAAAGGGTGCGCGCCCTTGGGATGGGTGATCCAGCTACCCATCATGCCCATCGCCATCTGCGTCATCTCGTCGGCGTGCGGGTGGTACATGAAGGTGCCGGGTCGGCGCGCGACAAATTCATAGACAAAGGTCTTGCCCGGCTGTATCGCCACCTGGGTCAGGCCGCTGACGCCATCCATGCCGTTGGGCAGGCGCTGGCCATGCCAGTGCACGCTGGTGTGCTCGGGCAGCTTGTTGGTGACGAAGATGCGCACCCGGTCGCCTTCGACCACTTCTATCGTCGGACCCGGCGACTGGCCGTTATAGCCCCACAGATGCGCCGTGAAGCCGGGCGCCATCTCGCGCACCACCGGTTCGGCCACCAGATGGAATTCTTTGACGCCCTGGTTCATGCGCCACGGCAGCGTCCAGCCGTTCAGGGTGACGACGGGGTTGTAGGGCCGGCCGGTATTCGGCACCAGCGGCGGCATGGTATCGGGCCTGGTCTGTATCACCGGCTCCGGCAGGGCGGCCATGGCTACCTTGCTGACCGCTGCGGCGCTGGCAGCGGCCGTGATGGCACCGAGTCCACCGAGGAAATTTCTGCGTGAATTATTAGTATTGCTCATCTCGTGTCCTTGATTAATGTCCTGCGGACGGCGCTTCGCCCGCCACCGCTTCGCCGGAAGCGGGCGCGCTCATGCTGGGTTTGCCGATCAGGCTCATCTCCAGGTCGGCCTGCGCCAGCCAGAAATCACGCGTGGCTTCAATCGCGCTATTGACGCTGACTATCTGCGCGCGCGCATCGGCCAGCAGATCGAACACGCCGATAAACATGCCGTTGTAGCGCAGCAGGTTTTCGTCTGAAATTTTCTTTTTCAAAGGCACGATCTCGTCGCGGTAATGCACGGCAAGCTCAAAGCTGGAGCGATAGATCGCGTAGGCCAGCCGCACTTCAGACTGGGCGTTGACGGCGGTTTCGGCGGTGCGCTGCACGGCCTGCATGTAGAGCGCTTCGGCCTTGGCGACTTTGGCGCCGCCCCAGTCGAACAGCGGCAGCTCCAGGCTGATTTCGTAGCCGCGCTGGGTCGGCGCTTCATTTGAGGAATTCCTGATCACGCCCAGCTCCAGCACATTGACGAAGCGGGTGGCCTTGCTCAAGCCCAGGTTGTGCGCCAGTTGCTCGGTGCCGAGGCGCGCCGCCTGCACATCCAGCCTCTGCGTCATCGCCAGCTGCTCGATATCGGCCGGGGCCTGCGCCATCTTGGGCAGGTCGGGCAGGCGCGCCGGCAATACAAAGCCGCTCTGCTTGCCTGTCAGCCCCAGCAAGCGGCTGAGCTTTTCGCGCGCGCGGCTTTGCGCCTGTTCCGCGCGCGCCAGCGTGACCACGGCATCGGCATAAAAGCCTTGCTCCCTGGCTCTCTGCAGCTTGTTGAAATTGCCGGCCTGTTCCATGCGGCGCGCCAGTTCCGCGCCCGCATCGGCGGCCTTTTTTACCTGCTGCATGTAGCGCACGGTCTGCTCAGCCGCCACCGCCATGTAGTAGGCCTTGCGGGTTTCCGATGCGATAGACAGCATCTGCATCGTTACCTCATGCCTGGTTTGCGCAAAACGCCGCTGTTCCATCTGCTGCGCATACGGCATCGTCAGCAAGCGCATCAGATTGAAATGCAAGCCGCGTTCCAGCTCTATCTCGTCGCCACGGCGTGATCGTCCGAAACTCAAGCCGGGATTGGCCAGACGGCCCGCCTGCACCAGATCTGCCTCGGCGATGCCGAGCTGATAGAAGCTCGCCTGCAGGCCGGGGTGATTGAACAAGGCAATTTGCACCGCGTCGTCTGCCGTCAGCGCCGTGGCCAGCAATTGCGTCACCCGCTGTTGTGTCGCTGGCTGGGCCGTATGCTGCGCCGGCTCGCTGGTAGCGGCCGGACGCTGCCACTGCAGGTCCTTGCCCAGACGCTCCCTGGCGATTTTCTCGACTTCGGAAAAGCCGCCGTCAGCGGAAAAGCTAGCGCAGGCGCCCAGAAAGAGCGGCAGCGCAAGTGGTAAAGCAAGGGACAGCGCGCGCGGCAAGGGATGCGCTGCACGCCGGAGTCTTGCCGGATTAAAAATAGTCATAAGTTCTCGCTAAAAACAGCGTTAGGCCTGCAGGCGGCGAGCGCAACCGGAATTGAGGTCGCGCCTGAAGCAAACAATAGAAACTGCCGGTCAATTGATTATGCAATACACAGCATTGCTGAGCTGCACCGGCTCAGCGCAAGGGGATCATGCCCGGGGCGGCCGTTCCAGGCTATCGCTGATATGAGCTAGATGAGAAGAAAAAACCAGGTCGATTTTTTCTGAGGAAGGGCTGGAAACGGCAGCGGAAACCGGGCTGCTCACCATGACGGCGCCGACGCAGCAGGCCGAGCAGGAACTGCACTTGTCTTTGGATGCCTGGTGATGCGATGCCGCTTTATCGTCCGGCTGATGCTCTGCGTGATGCTGGTGCCCGTCTGCCTGTGCCTGTTGCTGTATTGCGGCCAGCGGCTGATGATGTTCCGCCGCGCACAGCATCACACTCGCTGCAGCGAGACCCTGGAGGGGGATCGCGATGAGCAGAATGCATAGCATGAACAGTCGGTTTAGGCGGCCGAGGCGGNNCAGGAGATTGCGATGATGACGGTCCCCATCATTATTGATTTCGAAGCCTCAGGCTTCGGCAAGGGCAGTTATCCTATCGAGGTCGGGTTTTCTGGCCGCCATGGCGAGGGCTGGTGTTCGCTGATCCGTCCCGAGAACGATTGGGATCACTGGGATCTGGATGCCGCCCAGGTCCATCATATTCCCCGCGAGGTGCTGGTCGAGCGTGGCAAATCCTCGGTCTACGTTGCAGAGCAACTCAATTTTTTCCTCAACGGCCATACTGTCTATACCGATGGATGGGGCCAGGATTACGTCTGGATGGCGCGCCTGTTTGATGCCGCCAACATGACACCGCGCTTTAAGCTCGCTGATCTGCGCGAGATCATCAGCGGCCATCAGGAAACACAATGGTATTCCACCCGGGATCATGTACTCAGGGAGCTGCGCATCACGCGCCATCGCGCCAGCAGTGACGCCCGGGTGTTGCAGCTGACCTGGCTGCGCACCTATGATGCGGCGCGCAGACAATAAACCCTATGGGTAAACCAGCGCGCAATACCTTGGTCTGCGATGTCCTGGTCGTCGGTGGCGGCATCAACGGTGCCGGTATCGCGCGTGACGCTGCGGGGCGCGGCTTGTCGGTGATCCTGTGCGAGAAGGATGACCTGGCCTCACACACCTCGTCGGCATCGTCCAAGTTAATCCATGGCGGCCTGCGTTACCTCGAATATTACGAATTTGGTCTGGTCAGAAAGGCCCTGATAGAGCGTGAAGTGCTGATGTGTTGCGCGCCGCATATCATTTCGCCCTTGCGCTTTGTCATGCCGCATATGCAAGGCTTGCGCCCCTTATGGATGCTGCGCGCCGGCCTGTTCCTGTATGACAGGCTGGCGCGCCGCGAGCTGTTGCCGGGCTCTGCAGGCGTCGATCTGCGCCGTCACGTGGCGGGTCAGGCGCTCAAGGATGAATTCAGGCGCGGTTTCATCTATTCTGACGGTTGGGTCGATGACGCAAGGCTGGTGGTGCTCAATGCCATGGATGCGGCGGAGAAGGGCGCCTCCATCATGACGCGCACGCGCTGCGGGCCGGTGAGCCAGCGCGACGGCAAGTGGCATGCGCAATTAATCGATGCAGCGCAAAACACTATCGAGGTGCAGGCGCGTAGCCTGGTCAATGCCACCGGCTCTTGGGCGGCGCAGTTTCAGCAGGCCAGCGCACCGCATGAGGCGGCGAAAAGTTTGCGCCTGATCAAGGGCAGCCACATCGTCGTCAAGCGCTTGTTTGACCATCCGTATGCGTATATCTTTCAGCATCCCGACGGGCGCATCGTGTTCGCTATCCCTTACGAACAGGACTTTACGCTGATAGGCACCACCGATATCGTCTATCAGGGCGACATCAATCACGTGGCGATAGAACAAAGCGAAATCAACTATCTGTGCGAATTGAGCAGCCTGTATTTCAGGCGCGGCATACGCCCGGCCGACGTGGTGTGGTCATATTCGGGAATCCGGCCTCTGGTTGATGACGGTGCCAGAGAGGCCAAGGCGATTACCCGCGACTACCGGCTTGAGCTAGACCTGGCCGGCGCACCTTCATTGACGGTGTTTGGCGGCAAGATCACTACCTTCCGCAAGCTGGCCGAGGATGCGCTCAACCTGCTTGCGCCGGCGTTGCAGAATCAGCAGGCGGCCTGGACCGCCAGCGCCTGCTTGCCCGGTGGCGATATTCATGGCGCCGCGCCAGATAAGCGAGCGGTGCTGGAATTTGCATCGTTTGTACGCAAGCTGCAGCAGCAATACCACTGGTTGCCTGCGGCGCTGGTGCAGCGCTATGCGCACGCCTATGGCAGCAG
>CXWL01120429.1_pt1 | contig 35920 bp, 34 predicted proteins | sample 590931 | NCBI WGS metagenome assembly CXWL01 (sample SAMEA3498368, study PRJEB10139) | groundwater metagenome | biome: water well; material: biofilm material | place: Germany | collected 2015-04-27
CGTGGAATAGTTAGTCTGGCCAAATTGCCCCTTTTGTCCATTGACCGAGGAAATATTAATGATCCGGCCCCAGCCACGGTCGACCATACCCTCGATAACCTGCTTAGTAACATTAAACAAGGAGTTGAGATTGGTATCGATAACGGCATCCCAATCAGCTTTCAGCATTTTGCGGAACTGGCCGTCGCGGGTAATGCCGGCATTATTGACAAGAACATCAATTTCACCGATTTCCGCTCTCACTTTTTCAAATGCTGCCTTGGTGGATTCCCAGTCAGAGACGTTTCCTTCTGATGCATGAATATCCAGTCCTTCTGCGCGCATATCCGCCAACCACTTGTCTTTACGGGCAGAATTAGGACCACATCCGGCAACGACTGTATAGCCTTCCTTGCACAAACGCTTGCAAATTGGAGTTCCGATTCCACCCATACCGCCGGTTACATATGCTATTCGCTTTGCCATACTATTTCTCCAGTTTTTTTAGTGAGTTATTCTGCTCTTACTTTTACATAGCGCCCAGGTGCAGGCTCTATTGCGGGGAAATTGCCATTACCTGGTTTGGCCGGAACCTTGACCATCTTGCCACCATGCTCTGACAAAAAACTTGCCCATTCCGGCCACCAGCTACCAGGATGTTCGACTGCGCCATCGAACCAACTCTGCGCATCAGCGCCGATTTGAGAGTTCGTCCAATAACTTCTTTTCTTTTTGGCCGGCGGGTTGACGACACCGGCAATATGCCCGGATGCGCCAAGCAAAAACCGGTTTCTATTTTTCTTCTTCGGATTCAACAGACCACAAGATGCGTAAGCTGCCGGCCAGGGAACGATATGATCTTCCCGCGATCCGTACACAAACACTGGCGCGTCAATTTTCCCCAAGTCAACTTTACTGCCGGCGACCGTTAATTTATTTGCTTGCTTCAGATTATTTTCAAGATAGGTATTCCGCAAATACCAGCAAAACATCGGCCCGGGAAGATTGGTGCTATCGGCATTCCAGTAAAGCAAATCAAACGGCGGGGGAGTTTCGCCCTTCAGGTAATTTTTTTGTACGTAACTCCAGACCAGGTCATTGGCACGCAGACTGGAAAACGTACTTGCCAGATCACGCCCTGGCATCATCCCGCCATCGCCGATCGTTTTTTCACGCATGGCAACTTGCATCTCATCAACAAATACGTCCAAAACACCTGTATCGGAAAAATCCAGGAGCGTTGTCAGCAAAGTCAGGCTGCTTGCCGGCTGCTCGTTTCGATCTGCAAGCACAGCCAGAGCGGTGGAAATGATAGTGCCGCCAACACAAAAGCCGAAAGCATTTATTTTATCTTGCTTGCTAATTTCCTGAACTACATGAATCGCCTTGATGGCGCCCTCTTCTATGTAGTCGTTCCAGGTAAGCTTATCCATGCTTACATCCGGATTGGCCCACGAAACCAGAAATACCGTATGACCTTGTTCAATGGCATAGCGCACCACCGAATTTTCTGGCTGCAAATCCAAGATGTAAAATTTATTAATGCAGGGGGGCACCATCAGCAAAGGACGCTGATGCGCAGTTTTTGTCAGGGGAGTATATTGAATGAGTTGAAATAACCTATTTTCATAGACTACCGTTCCCTCTGTAGTGGCAACATTTTTACCAACTTCAAAGGCCGATTCATCGGTTTGGGAAATCCGGCCCTTATTCATATCGGCGAGCATTTGCGAAATGCCTATTGCCAGACTTTCGCCCTTGCTCTCAATCAATTTAGCTTGCGCTTCAGGATTACTGACCAGAAAATTGGCCGGGGACATCGCGTCTATCATTTGCTGTACGGCAAAACGGATTTTTTGACGTTTTTTCTCCGGTCCCTGCACCGCCTCAGCCATTGCCAGCAAAAACCGGGCATTCAGCAAATAAGAAGCCACGTTGTAAGCGTGCGTTAATTGATTATGCCAATCAGGGGATGCAAAGCGCCTGTCCTCAAATTTTGGCAATTTCGACATAAGAAAATCTTGCCATAGCTGAGCAAATTCGACCATGTAATCGCTCTGCAATTTACTCATCGTTGCAGGATCAATCTCCGCCCCGACCTCTTTCAATGCATCGAGCATCGACGTATCAGCCAATGCTGCGGCAGGTTTCATCCATTCTTGCCATTTGTTTTGATTCGTGAACTGTGACATCCATTCGGAGTACATAGCTTGAGGATCATAGGTCGTCATGCGAGTCTCCCGTTTTTCGCGTATTGTTACGTTTCAATTTCGGCCTACAAGGTTTTTAACTAATTTATTTATGTATATTATCGCAATTGCCTGGATTTACGTTGTCTTATTGATGGCTGCCACAGAGCCATCAATGACGGCATCGATTATGACGTTTTTATTTTATTGCGTGTTGCCTTTAACATTATTTTTCTATTTGATCCGCACCCCGCAAAGAAAACGCATGCGCTTGCGCGAAGAAAAACTAAAATCTGATATTGCAGTAACGAACCTTCAGGAAACCGTATTAAATGCTAAGGTACCTGACGCAAAAAACGATTAATCCATCCATATGACACTTGCCATTCGTCCGGTTTTCCCATCCCTGCGATAAGAATAAAATTTATCCGACTCCGTCACGGTGCAGTGTATCCCGCCATCAAGCTGATGGACTCCCGCTTCGGCCAAGGCATGCCTTGCCAGCGAATAAATATTCGCCAAATATTTATCCTTATTTTTGCTCGAAATAAAACAATCGGAGACGGCAGCCCCCAGCGTGGAAAACGTATCAACAACCTCGCGCCCCACCTCAAAACGGCTTGGCCCAATTGCCGGTCCCATCCAGGCCAGAATGTCATCGGCACCGGATTCGCGCATTTTTTGAACTGCCACTTGCAATATTCCAGAAGCCAAACCGCGCCAGCCGGCATGGACGGCAGCAACCACGGTTCCACTCTGATCACTCAGCAAAACCGGCAAACAATCTGCAGTTAATACAGCGCAGACAACGCCTGCTTTGTCAGTAAGACTGCCATCCGCGATTTGATTTTGTGACAATTTCTCAGCATCGACCACGTCAATTCCATGCACCTGGGATAAAAATGTAACGCGAGATGGCAAATAACTTTCGAGGATCAGACGATTTTTCGCCACCATTTCAGCGGCGTCACCGACATGATCGCCAAGATTCAAGCCAGCCCCAGCACCACGCCCATGATAAGGCGCATGACTAACGCCGCCTTCACGCAAAGTGGAAAATGCATGGACATTGGCAGGGAACCACCCGTGCCTGGGCTTAATCAGAGATAACCCAGAGCGCATCATCATTGTGGCAAATTCATTCCGGCTTGCTGAATAAGATCGGCAAAATCCGCGGCAAGTGGAATTTCCCATTCCATGGACTTGCCCGTTTGCGGATGAATAAGACCAAGTCTTCTGGCCTGCAAGGCCTGTCGATGAAAGAAACGCGCAAGATGTTGTTTGCCGTATAGAGTATCGCCAACCAAGGGAAAGCCCAGGGACTGCATGTGAACCCGGATCTGATGGGTGCGTCCGGTTTCAAGATGACATGCGACAAGCGTCACCGGAAAACGCTCCAGCATGCCAGTTGCCAATCGTTGAAAGTGCGTGATCGCAGGTTTGGCGACTATGCTTTGTGAAACCGCCATTTTCAGCCTGTCACGACTGTGGCGTGCCATTGGCGCATCTATCGTGCCTGATTGATTTGGCGTCCCCCAAACAAGCGCAGCATATTCCCTCTTTACTGTACGTGCCTGCAATTGTCGCACCAACTCCGTCTGGGCAATCAAGGTCTTGGCCACCACCATAAGGCCGGAAGTATCTTTATCCAGTCGATGTACGATACCTGCACGGGGCACGCTTACCAGACCCGGCCGATGGAATAGCAAACCGTTGAGCAAGGTGCCGGACCAGTTTCCTGCTGCCGGATGAACAACCAGTCCAGCCGGTTTATTTATTACCAAAATTGACTCATCCTCATAAACGATTTCGAGGGGAATATCTTCGGCTTTATAGGCACCTTCATCTGGTGCCGCCTGAGGATGAATGACGATGTGTTCGTCGCCCAACATTGTCATTTTTACACGGGAAGATTTTCCGTCGACAGTGACGAAACCTGCTTCTATCCATTGTTGAATACGGCTTCTTGAATATTGTGGAACAAGTTTAGATATCACCTTGTCCAATCGCTCACCGCAAGAATCCGAACGCAATTTCAATTCTATTATTTCGACATCGGGGGTAATTTCATCGCCATCTTCCTGCTCGCCGATAACAGGATCTAATTCAGGGTTTGACGAAATGATTGCTTCAGTTGGTATCACATTAATTGCCATCGGCTATAATCCGTTAATTGTTCTCATGCACACATAAAATTTATGCAAATTAAATCTATAAAATTGTTTGGTCTCGTCCTCACTTTAGCGCTATCTGGCTGCGGGGTCTTTGGCGACAAGCTTGACGATACCAAAACATGGTCTGCTGCAAAATTATACGCTGAAGCAAAAGATGAGTTATCAAATGGTTCTTATGAGCGCGCAGTTCAGTTTTTTGAAAAATTAGAGTCACGCTTCCCATTTGGCCCATATGCCCAGCAGGCGCAATTGGAAATTGCCTACGCCTATTATAAACAGGGCGATCAGGCGCAAGCGCTTGCTGCTGTCGAACGCTTTATTAAATTACACCCAAATCATCCCAATGTTGATTACATGTATTACTTGCGTGGATTAATCAATTTCAATGATCAATTAGGCTTTCTAAATTTCATTGCCAATCAAGATATTACCGAACGAGATCCGAAAGCGTCCCGCGACTCTTTCGATGCGTTTAAGCAACTTTCGATACAATTTCCAGATAGCATCTACACTCCAGACGCAATTCTGAGAATGAAATATCTGGTTAATGCACTGGCTCAATATGATGTCCATGTTGCCAAATACTACTTGCGTCGTAATGCACATTTAGCTGCGGCAAATCGTGCGCAGTCGGCAATCAAGGAGTATCCGGATGCGCCAGCTATTGAAGAAGCGCTGTTCATCTTAGTCAAATCCTACGATGCCATGGGCATGACGGAATTACGCGATGATGCCAACCGGGTTTTCTTAAAGAACTTCCCAAAAAGTGCATTTCTCGACGGGAATGCCAAAGGTAAACAAGCCTGGTGGAAATTTTGGTAACACTGTAAGTTTCTCGAATAAAAAAGCCTCAAATGAGGCTTTTTTATCATTTACATGTTACTCCGTTACGTCCCGCCTGAAGACCCATCGTTGCTGATCTGATTCTTCTTCGCAATAAGCGTATCCATCAGTATCAAATAATTTCAACATCTCCGGCTGGTGAATTTTATGAAGTGCGCAATAACGCACCATCAAACCTCGCGCTCTCTTAGCAAAAAAGGAAATAATTTTATATTTGCCATTTTTACAATCTTGAAACACTGGTGTAATGACAGGAACTGTTAATAAACCAAGTTTAATAGCTTTAAAATACTCCTCGGAAGCCAGATTTACTATTACTTTACTTTTTTGCTCTTCTTGGATTTCGTTGAGCATATTGGTTAATTTTTCTCCCCAAAACGCGTATAAATTTTTACCTTGTATATTTTCTAGCTGACTGCCCATTTCCAACCGATAAGCTTGAATCAGATCAAGCGGTCGCAATAAACCGTACAAACCAGACAAGATACGCAAATGTGTTTGCAAATAGCTTAATTGACCGGAAGTTAAGGTTTTTGCACTTAATCCTTCGTAGACATCACCATTAAAAGCGAACACAGCTGCCCGGGTTTTATTCTCATCTGGATAACGGGACCAATTTTCAAAACGCTCAGTGTTTAATTTTGCCAGATCTGGAGAAATTTTCATAAGTTGAGCAAGCTGCTCAACATCAAATGTCTTTACTGATTTAATCAATTCGGCTGCATCATCCATCAAAAGTGGATGACTAAATTTTTTATATTTCACAGGTGTTTCATAGTCGAGACTTTTTGCTGGCGACAATACAATAAGCATAATTTATTTAAATTTTAGGTAAAGACACATGATTTTCTCAAATTACTGAGATTTTAATCGTTCAGATTTACTAATACCCTATCTAACCAACGGAACATTAAAAATAATGAAACCGAAACAAGTTGTACTTGATACCAACGTTTGCCTGGATTTATTCGTTTTCAAAGACCCACGCTGGTCTGTCATTCTAAATGGATTGCATAAGGGCCATATCATTGCGGTAACACGTGATGACTGCCGTCAAGAATGGCTGGCAGTTCTCCATTATGAACATTTGCCGATTAATGATGATACCCGCGCGCAATTTGTAGACGCATTTGATGCAGTGATTAATTGCATCGCACCTGACGAAAAAAATTTCATTTTGCCTAGATGTAGCGACAAAGATGATCAAAAATTTTTAGAAATCGCCCGCGATGCGGAAGTAGAGACCTTAATAACCAAAGACAAGGCGTTATTAAAATTAGCGAGAAAAACAAGGCAGGCAGGCTACTACAATATAGAAACACCAGAAAGTTTTCTAAAATCCTTGTACCACACAGTACTGTAATTCGATAAATTTCAGAACCAAGCAATAAAATAGATGACAAATTTTATTGCACAGGGTTATCCTTAACATATGTAGGCTCTGTTACGATCACTAAAAGAAGTAAAATCAGGAAACATCGGACACATGCAATGTTTTATCTGAATTTATCCATGCTTTGATCTATCAAAAACACCATTAAATTTTAGATAAATTCGCAAAACAAACACAGCGATTATGGAGATTAAAGAACTATGACCGATTCAGTAGATGATCTAGACGCCTTGTTCGAGGAAATGGCAAATCAAAGAACCACAACGCCGGTTTCCACGGACTCTTCTGCCGCAACTGAAACTGCAGGTCCAGAAAGTGCAAATCCATTAACGCTGCATCCAGGAAAATTAAATTTCTATAGCGAAGATGAACAGGCTGGCAAACCTATGTTTGATCGCTTGGGCGGCCTAGTTCGCATGATGCACGACTCAATGCGAGAGCTAGGATATGATCGTTCTTTGTCAGATGTCGCCTCTCAAATTTCAGATGCGCAAGGAAGACTGGAATATGTCGCATCTCTTACTGAACAGGCCGCAAACAAAGTCCTTAATGCGACTGACCTCGGTATGCCCGAACAAGATACTCTGGCAAAAAATGCCAAAACATTGGGCAGCCGCTGGGAAAACCTGTTCGCCGGAAAGATGAGTGTTGATGAGTTTAAATTGCTGGCAGATGATTCCAGGACATTTACCAATACTGTCGTCACATCTACCGATGCAGAAAAAGCTCGCTTACTTGAAATCATGATGGCACAAGATTTTCAGGATCTCACCGGGCAATTGATTAAGAAAGTATTGGTTATTACACAAGCTGTTGAACGTGAACTCGCTCAGATTCTGATTGATAACGCACCTTCGGACCTAAAAGAAAAAGCCATTGAATTAATGGAAGGGCCTTCAGTACCGAATGCGGCTTTAGAACAAGACGATGTAGATAACCTACTTGATAGTCTGGGCTTCTAATGGAAGATATGCTCAAAGAGTTTGTCGTTGAGGCCCTGGACCTAGCAATTAACGTAGAAGAACATCTGCTGTCCCTTGAGCGCAATCCGGGAGACATGAACACATTAAATGCTGTGTTCAGGTCTTTTCACACCATTAAAGGTGGCGCAGGTTTTATGAATTTAACTGCAATGGTATCCGCTTGCCATTTGACAGAAAATTTGTTTGATGCGCTAAGAACTGGGCAATCTCCCGTAACGCCTATTGCGATTGAAGCAGCGCTGGAAGCAAGTGGCTTTGTAGCAGATCAGTTAACCGCATTGTCAAATGGCACGGATCCTGACCAACTTTCAACGATGCCGAAATCATTGGAGAAGTTGTTAAATGATGCGATCGAAGGAAAGGCAAGTTCGATTGAAAAAATATCCTCGTCCAAAGAGGTATTGCCAACGATAGCTGCGCCAAAACATGAAGAACAAAGTTCAACATCAAATCTAGGTGAAATTAATTGGGAAGCGTATTTCCGTGCGGTAGTTCCGCCTGGAACGCTTCCCGATGCAGTAATAGTCGCCTCAAACAAAGAGGAACATGAGGCGGTCAAAACCTCTTTGGCAAGCACAGAAATCAAGCATAGTGCTCCGGCAAAAGAGGAAAGTATTCGTATTGACGCGGTAAAACTTGATGTTTTACTCGAAGTTGCGGGCGAATCGGTTCAAGCAGCCAATCAAGCCGCAGTTTTGCTGGAAAAACTCTTGCAGTTTAAATTTGATGGCCAGGCTGCACCGTTAATGTCAGCGCTTACTGAAACGCTGACCCGTGCATCACGCTACTCTACCGAATTACAACGTGCTACGTTAGCAACTCGCATGCAGCCTGTGGGACGTCTGTTTCAAAAATTTCCCAGACTGATTCGAGAGTTAGCCAAAGACCTGGGTAAAGAAGTTGATCTCAATATTTCTGGTGCTGAAACAGAGGTTGACCGGGTTGTTGTTGATAGCCTGTATGACCCGCTAGTGCATATGTTACGCAATGCGTTAGATCATGGCATAGAAACCTCAGAAGAAAGAGCACAATCGAAAAAAACTCCACGTGCGACGATCTCGTTAAAAGCCTGGCAGGAAGCAAGTAGTGTCATGATCGAAGTCTCCGATGATGGCAAAGGAATGGACGCGCAAAGACTACGTGATAAGGCTGTCTCTAAGGGCTTAATCAACTCGCATGAGGCACATTCAGACGATGAGGCGTTTCAGTTGGTTTTCCTTCCCGGATTCTCCACAAAAGAGGTTGCGTCGAGCGTCTCCGGGCGAGGCGTTGGCATGGATGTTGTTAAGACTGCAGTTGAACGGCATAGGGGTGCCATACGCATCTCCTCGCGCTTAGGAACGGGTACAACTTTCCTGATTCGCTTACCGATTGAATTGTCAATTGTTCCAACTATGCTGGTAAGAACAGATGGCGCATCACTGGCCCTGCCAATGGCAACTGTACAGCGCGTAGTTGAATTACCAGAGACTTTTGAAAGTGTCGGTGGGCAACCCGTTCTGCGTGACTTGGGGCGCCCATTACCAGTACGCTCGCTCGGACGAATTCTCGGCTATGACAAGAGCACGGAACGGGTTGGAATAGTCATTGCTGCACCAAATCCTTACATCCTGTCTGTTGACGCAGTTGACGGTACGGCTGACTTAGTGATCAAACCCTTGACTTGTGTTTCCACACCGGGAATCACCGGTACCGCAAGGTCAGCCGAAGGTGAACTGGTACTTGTCATCAGTCTGTCTTTCCTCCTTGATGGCTGCAAAGTTACTGAGCGACTCACTGCGTAAACTACTTTTTAAGCACAAAAACCTCTTTCAAGAAATTTGTCTTGAAAGAGGTTTTTTTATAAAAAAACGCCTTTATCCATATTCTGTCAAAATTACGTTGTTCTCATTTACTCCCGTTAATAATTTCGGGATTTCTCAATGACAGAAATTCAAAGCACCGCAGAACTGCGCTCGCTAACCTTCCAAAATAAATTTGCATCATTGCCCGGCAATTTCTATACGAAATTAATGCCAACGCCGTTGAACCATCCTTATTTGGTCGGAGTCAGTCACACAATGGCCTCCGCCATTGGGCTTGACCCGGCATCGATCAGCGATGTGTTTTGCCGCGTATTCACAGGAAACGACGTTGCGCCAGATAGTCAGCCCTTATCGGCAGTGTATTCAGGACATCAGTTTGGAGTTTGGGCAGGACAACTCGGGGATGGCAGAGCAATTTTATTGGGTGACGTTGCCATAGGAAATGACGGGCATCGCATGGAAATGCAATTAAAGGGTTCCGGCATGACCCCCTACTCCAGGATGGGTGATGGTCGCGCAGTATTGCGCTCATCTATTCGTGAATTTCTCTGCTCAGAGGCGATGGCGGGCCTAGGCATCCCAACATCCCGGGCCTTATGCATTACAGGATCAAGTCAATATGTCATGCGTGAACGCCCCGAAACTATCGCAGTGGTAACACGTATGGCGCCTAGTTTTATTCGGTTCGGATCGTTTGAGCATTGGTATTACAATAACCGGCCGCAGGAATTACAAATCTTGGCCGACTTTGTGATCGAAAATTATTTCCCCGAGTTACAAGTCAATGCCCATCCTTATCAGTCACTTCTCGCTGAAGTGACCAGGCGAACAGCGGAATTAATGGCGCACTGGCAGTCGGTCGGTTTCATGCATGGCGTGATGAACACGGACAATATGTCAATTCTTGGTCTCACTTTGGACTATGGCCCATTCGGTTTTATGGAATCGTTTAACCAAGACCACATCTGCAATCACACCGATCAACAAGGCCGTTATTCTTATCGTATGCAACCGTCAATCGGGCAATGGAATTGCCACGCCTTAGGGCAGGCAATGCTTCCACTGATTGGTGGAGTAGAAGAAACGCAAGAAGCGCTGGCGATTTACCAAGGTTACTATCAGGAAAAATACGATGAATTGATGCATCGAAAATTTGGATTGTCACAACGGCTGCAAAATGATGACGAATTAATTAAAGATTTTTTTATTCTAATGCAAAAGAATTCAGCGGATTTTACGCTCACATTCCGGCAGCTAGGCCACATACTTCGAGACGATAATAGTAAGGATGCCCTGGTACAGGATTTATTTATCGACAGACATGCGATAGAGGATTGGTTAATCAAATACAGGATGCGCTTGTGTCAGGAACAAAGTGACGACAATCAACGTCATCAGGCAATGCGAGCGATCAATCCCAAATACATACTAAGAAACTACCTGGCTCAAGTTGCAATAGAAAAAGCGCAAAGAAAAGATTTTTCTGAAATTAGTCGACTTTTACAAATTCTAGAACGCCCCTATGAAGACCAACCAGAGCACGACGAATATGCGAAGCTGCCGCCAGATTGGGCAAGCCAATTAGAAGTTAGTTGCTCCTCATAACCGATCAGGAAAAGACAAGGATGAAAAAAATAACCAAAACCGATGCCGAATGGCGCTCGATGCTCTCACCTATGGAATATGAAGTGACGCGCCAAGCATCAACAGAAAGAGCGTTTACCGGAAAATTCTGGGACCATCATGAAATTGGAGTCTACACTTGCGTTTGTTGCGAGACCCCATTATTTGAATCTGACACCAAGTTTGATTCAGGATGTGGCTGGCCCAGTTACTTCAAGGCAATCAACCCTGATTATGTTCGTGAAAGGAAAGACTCCTCCTTTGGCATGACGCGTACGGAAATTTTGTGTAACATCTGCGACGCACACTTAGGGCACGTCTTCCCAGATGGTCCACCACCAACAGGGCTGAGATATTGTATTAATTCGGCCTCATTAAAATTTGCGCCCAAAGTATAAATTATGAAATTTTTGTTTGATATTTTTCCAGTAATTCTGTTTTTTGTTTCATATAAATGGGGTGAGCGTCACGTTGATATCGCCCAAAACATCGCAAATCATTACCTCTCCGGTGTCATCTCTGGAAATGCATTTAGCGCGGAACAAGCGCCCATTCTGCTGGCAACGGCATTGACGATCATTGCCTCAGTCGGACAAATTGGTTACTTATTGCTACGCAAAAAGAAAGTTGATGCGATGTTATGGATTTCATTCATCATTATTGCAGTCTTTGGCAGCGCAACTATTTATTTCCACAGTGACACATTTATCAAGTGGAAGCCAACCGTACTCTATTGGTGTTATGCCGCTGCATTCTTCCTTGGTCAATATGTCTTTAAGAAGAACCTGTTAAAGGCTGCAATGGGATCACAACTAACTATGCCTGATAACGTATGGACAAAACTGAGTCTGGCATGGATCGTCTACTTTATATTTATGGGGTTACTCAACCTGTATGTTGCTTTTTTAGGTGGTTTTGATCAAAGTACCTGGGTAAGTTTTAAATTATATTCGATCGCTGCAGTTCCAATATTTGTCATTATACAAAGTATTTTTATTTCAAAATATATACAGGAACCAACATGAGCGATCGATTTGATAAGATTAAAACCCGGCTAGAGGAAACTTTTCAACCATTGCAATGTCATCTACAGGATGACTCTGCTGCGCATGCCGGACATGCGGGTGCGGCTTCAGGAGCGGGGCATTTCAGTCTGAAGCTTGTTTGTCAAAAATTTGAAGGTTTAAATCGTATTTCTCGACATCGACTGGTGTATGATGCCGTTGGCGATATGATGCACACAGAAATTCATGCACTTGTGATCGTTGCGCTGGCTCCTTCAGAGATGCCAACCTAACCATTTTGTTTTTACTTACTTTGTTTTTTTAGGAACAGATAATGACTTTTAAACCTGCTCATCTGCTGGTAGTACTTCTCGTAACTGCGATCCCTGCCATGGCGCAAAATATTGCCGTTGTCAATGGCAAAGCTATCCCTTCTAGCAAGGCGGAATTGATTGTAAAACAGGCTAAAGCTCAAGGCCAGCAAGATACGCCGCAATTGCGCGCCCAGATCAAAGATCGTCTGATTGGCATGGAAGTGCTATTGCAAGAAGCCGAAAAAACAGGTGTTGCCGCAAATGCCGACGTTAAAACACAACTGGAAGTGACCAAACAGCAAATCCTTATTCAAGGCTTGATGCGCGACTATATCGCTAAAAATCCAGTGACAGATGCTGACATTACTGCTGAATATGATCGCGCTAAAGCACAGGCCGGTGACAAGGAATACCATGCATTTCACATATTGGTAGAAAAAGAAGATGATGCTAAAGCCATTATTTCTAAACTGAAAGCTGGCGCTAAGTTTGAAGAGTTGGCGAAACAATCCAAAGATACAGGTTCTGCAGCTAAAGGTGGCGATCTGGACTGGGCATCCCCGGCAACTTTTGTTAAGCCATTTTCTGATGCTTTAGTTGCCTTGCAAAAAGGTCAATTTACAGAAACTCCTGTGAAGACAGAATTCGGATACCACGTCATCAAATTGGATGATGTCCGTACCGCTAAATTCCCTGCGCTTGAAGAAGTGAAACAGCAAGTTGTTGAAGGTTTACAGCAGCAAAAATTGCAGGCTTATCAGCAAGCGTTGATGAAAAAAGCAAAAATTCAATAATCTCGATCGAATAGAAATAAAAAAAGACGCTCAGGCGTCTTTTTTTATTTCTATGATTTCTATGATTTTTATGAATAAGCAGAGAAATTTCTTTATGGGATTTTTGCTTCTAGCCGCCTGATTTATCTTCATCGCCTGACCGGACGCAAACGACTCACCGTAAGAACAGATGAAAACACCCTGAGATGTTTTCATCTAAAGCCACTTGGAGAATTATCTTAATCAGTTAATTAACCAACCCACTTTCTGGAATTGCGGAACATGCGCATCCAGGGTGAATCTTCACCCCACGCTTCGGGATGCCAGGAGTTAAGCACAGTGCGGAACACCCTTTCCGCATGCGGCATCATCACAGTAAAACGTCCATCATTGTTAGTCACGGCAGTAATTCCCAAGGGTGAACCATTAGGATTGTAAGGATAAGCCTCTGTCGCCTGACCTTGATTGTTGACGAAACGCATTGCCACTTGTGCAGCCTCGATATCACCGGTGATGGAGAAGTCAGCGAACCCTTCTCCATGAGCAATAGCGATAGGCGTTTGCGTACCTGCCATACCTTGCATAAAGATCGATTTGGACTCAAGAATTTCGACCATGGCAAAACGGCCCTCGAACTGTTCAGACTTATTTTTGGTGAATTTTGGCCATGCTGTCGCACCTGGAATGATAGATTTGAGATTACTCATCATCTGACAACCGTTACAAATACCCAAGCCAAAGGTATCGGTACGATTAAAAAATTCTGAGAATTGCTCAGCCATCATGGCATTGAACAGAATAGTCTTAGCCCAGCCCTCGCCTGCGCCCAGCACGTCACCATAGGAAAAACCACCGACGGCAATCAGGCCTTTAAAATCAGCCAGGCGGGCACGACCGGAGATAAGGTCACTCATATGAACATCGACAGCAGTAAAACCTGCTTTATGCATCACATAAGCAGTCTCAATATGTGAATTGACCCCCTGCTCCCGCAAAATAGCAATTTTCGGCCGCACGCCAGTCGCAATAAATGGCGCAGCAACATCTAACTGTGCATCAAAAGTGATCTTGGGTTGCATCCCGGGGTCGGCAGCATCGGCCAAACGTGCATACTCGGCATCCGCACAAGCTGGATTGTCGCGCATACGGGCGATTTGCCAGCTGGTCTTGCTCCAAATTTGATGCAGTGCGCTACGCTCCTGACGATAGATTTCTTTCGCGTCCCGGGTGAAAGAAATCTGGCCAGCCGGATTCGGCTTGCCGATGATGTGACTGCAAGCACCGAGATTATGCGCGCGCAATATATCCATGACTTCTGAACGCTGCTCTGTACGTACTTGTATGACCGCACCCAGCTCTTCATTAAATAGCGCGCGCAGGGTCAGGTCATTTCTGCGTTCGGCAATTTGCCCTGCCCAGTTCTTAGCATCACCCTGATCAGATGCATGCTCGCTTTCCATGGTAAGGATATCGAGGTTAATATCGAGTCCACTGCGCCCAGCAAATGCCATCTCACACAAAGTGGCATACAAGCCGCCATCAGACCTGTCGTGATAGGCCAATAGCTGATCTGCGGTGTTTAGTTGCTGGATCGCTCCAAAAAAAGCTTTTAAATCATCTGCGCTATCGACATCCGGCGTTTGATCGCCTAATTTTTGCATGACCTGTGCGAAGCAAGATGCACCCAGACGGTTTTTTCCGCGTCCTAAATCAATCAAGATCAGGCTAGTGTCACCCGCATCGAGCTTGATTTGCGGCGTTAAGGACTTGCGTACATCATAGACCGGAGCAAAGGCGGAAATAATCAGGGAAACCGGCGATGTCACCGCCTTATCTTGCCCCTCATCCTTCCACGTAGTGCGCATAGACAATGAGTCTTTGCCGACCGGAATACTGATACCCAAGGCAGGGCAAAGCTCCATCCCTATCGCTTTAACGGTATCAAACAAGGCCGCATCCTGGCCAGGCTGACCGCATGCAGCCATCCAGTTGGCAGATAATTTAATGTTTGAAATGTCCTTGATCGGTGCTGCAGCTATATTCGTGATGGATTCGCCTACGGCCATGCGACCCGATGCGGCGGCATCAATCACCGCCAACGGAGTACGCTCACCCATGGACATAGCTTCGCCCAGATATCCCTCCAGGCTCATGGTGGTGACAGCACAATCTGCTACTGGCACCTGCCATGGTCCGACCATTTGATCGCGTACCGATGTCGCGCCGACCGTACGATCCCCAATTGTGATCAAAAATGACTTATCACCTACAGTAGGCAAGCTCAATACGCGTTTTGCCGCTTCTTGCAGATCTACCCCGGTCAGATCAATGGCAGGGAAATTATTCGTAACGTGTCTGACATCGCGGTGCATCTTAGGCGGCTTGCCAAGCAAGACATTCATAGGCATATCAACCGGCGTATTGCCGTGTTCAGGATCGACCACCTTGAGTTGACGCTCTTCAGTTGCGGTGCCAACGACGGCAAACAGGGCACGCTCACGCTCGCAAAGATATGTAAAAAGTGGCAGGCTTTCTGGCGCGATTCCCAAGACATAACGCTCTTGCGACTCATTACTCCAGATCTCTTTGGGGGCCATTCCGCTTTCTTCCAGCGGCACTTTACGCAAATCAAAAATAGCGCCACGCTTTGCATCGTTCGTGATTTCCGGAAAGGCATTTGATAAGCCGCCTGCTCCGACATCGTGAATCGACAAGATAGGATTATCGCCGCCCATTTGCCAGCAGGCGTTGATCACCTCTTGCGCACGCCTCTCCATTTCTGGATTGCCACGTTGTACCGAATCAAAATCCAAATCGGCAGTGTTGGTGCCCGTTGCCATGGATGACGCAGCACTCCCCCCCATACCTATACGCATGCCGGGGCCACCAAGTTGTATCAGCAAACTTCCCACTGGCAAATCATTTTTATGCGTATGCTTATCCGAGATATTACCGATACCGCCAGCGATCATGATGGGCTTGTGATAGCCATGCACTGTGCCGCCAACGTTCTGCTCATAGGTACGGAAATATCCGCCCAAGACAGGACGCCCGAACTCATTATTGAAAGCAGCACCACCAAGCGGGCCATCCAACATGATTTGCAAAGGCGATGCAATGCGATCTGGCTTGCCATACACTGCACTACTACCCTCTGCGCCAGAGATAACATCACGGGTATTTTCCCAAGGCTGGGGGGCATCCGGCAACATCAGATTAGAAACGGTAAAGCCGGTCAGGCCAGCCTTTGGTCTGGCACCACGTCCAGTCGCACCTTCGTCGCGAATCTCGCCGCCGGCACCGGTAGATGCACCAGGAAAAGGAGAAATCGCTGTGGGGTGATTATGCGTCTCCACCTTCATTAAGGTATGTGTCAGCTCTATCGATTCCTTGTACTCGTTACCTTTGGCTGCGCCGTCTGGATAAAAACGCGTCACGACCGCGCCTTCCATAATGGACGAATTATCGCTGTATGCAACGACCGTGCCCTTAGGTTGCAGCAAGTGGGTATTTTTAATCATGCCGAACAGGGAAATATCCTGCTCGACACCATCAATAGTCCAATCGGCATTAAAAATCTTATGGCGGCAATGTTCGCTATTGGCCTGAGCAAACATCATCAGCTCAACATCAGTTGGATTACGCTTGGCGCTGACGAAGGCATTAACCAGATAATCGATTTCGTCATCTGACAATGCCAATCCCAGCGCGCCATTGGCTTGCAACAACGCCTCTTTGCCACCGCCGAGTACGTCGACAAACTCCAGTTCTTTCGCTTTCAACTCTGTAAATAAGCCACTCGCAGCGTCCGCATCGAGCAATACCATCTCTGTCATACGATCATGCAGAATGGCAATAACATTCTGTTTAGAAGATTCAGGCAGTTTTTTGGTGCTGCCCAACAATCCGCTTTTCACTTGTACAAAATACTGTACACCACGCTCTATGCGTTTAATCTGCGCCATACCGCAATTGTGGGCGATGTCCGTTGCCTTGCTCGCCCAAGGCGAAATGGTACCGAAGCGCGGAATAACGACAAAACTATCGCCCTCCTCGCTGCCGACGAAAGCGTCGCCATACGTCAATAAGGCTTTGAGGCGGCCAATATCATCCTCGGTTAGCGTATTGGATATTTCAATAAAGTGGCTGTAACGCGCGGTCACACCCACAATATTGGCATCAATAGCTTGCAGACGGGAGAGAAGACCTAGGGTACGGAAAGCGGACAAGGCATTAGAGCCTGGCAATATCAACATGGCGAAATTGTAGTTGAGGCAATGCATTGGCTATCAGCTAGTCAGCACTACACTAGAATAGCCGTCACATCGCGGGGGTGAATCAGAAAGGAGGGATTATACCTTGATGACTGATCACGCTCCAGCAAGATTGTCGTCCGACATGCCAGTAAACCAGCTAAATTAAGCAACATTCCACTTGTGGCAATGGCTTACCGCAATGAACAAAAATATTTTCAACATGGGCACGTCCAAGACGCAATGCCCATGCGCCCCTCAGCCTTGATAACCTGAAAAGGCGCATAGGCATTGCGTCTTGGGCTGCCAGATTATTTTCGTGTTAGCTAATGTAATTGAACAACGAGAGAGAGGATGTCTTGACAAATGATTGCTGTGCCGCCTGCAATGTCACTTGCTGCTGATTCAATTCGGTGATCGCTTTAACGTAATCAAGAGCCTGCAGATCGGACAATTGCTGTTTATAAGTCAGACCAGTGCTCTCTCCTGCACTATCCAAGTTATCAATTTCTTTGAGGCTGCTACCAAAATTGGTACGCGCAGTCAAAACATTGCTGAGAGATTTATCAAGATTATTGTTTGCCTGATTCAGGCCCGCCGTTAAATCCAATCTCGTAACAGGAGTGTTTGCTGGTGTTTTTAAGATATTGATCAAGTCGGTAACAGTTTCAAAAATATTCTGATTGCCGGGTTGAATTGAAAAACGATCACCCGGTGCTGGAGCACCTGGCGTATTTGTCAAAGTCAGATCAATACCATCAAAAGTGATTGTTTGCGGGCTGACATAGGGCGTACTAGGGGGGCCGACCACCGCCCCGGTAGTTTTGTTGGTGATGGTGAAATTGGCTGCCGTGTTATCAAAGGTCACTTCGTAATTATTCCCGGTCAAACTACCCGCAGTCGCAACATTGATGGTGGCTGCGGCAACAGTCTGCCCGGTGTTCGAGGGATTCGCAACGGTATTAAATTGACCGGCAGAAGTTCTGATATTGCCAAAAATATTCGGTCCCACATCGCTCAAGGCAAGCTGGCGCGATGTATCTACCTGCAGATATCGCTGCCCCTGATCTCCATTATAGGATGCCCCGCCTAAAGTTTTTGAGTAAGGTGCTACGGTTGATGAAAAACCTGAGAAAAGATAACCGCCGGTCCCGTCAGAGGAATTTGCCAAACCCAGTAAATGGTCCAGATTTCCTTGCAACTCATTAGCAATATAGGAGCGATCCGTATCCGATAAAACACCGTTACCAGCACTCACAGTCAGTGTTTTAATATTTTGCAATGTGGTAGTGACTTCCCCCAAAACGCCTTCAGCCACACTCAAATTGTTTTTGGCACTGTTGCGATTGACCGCGTATTGATCATTCACCGCATCGGACTGAGTGATGACAAGCGCACGGGCAGACCCTATCGGATCATCGGATGGCGTTAAAATTTTACGTCCAGTGGCAATCTGTTGTTGTGTTTTATTTAAACCAACCTGTAAATCGCTGATGCGCGATCCACCCGTACCGTAAATTGTGTTTGTACTGATGCGCATAATTACACCCCTGACTTCATAAAGCTAACAAAGCATCAAACAATTTGCTCGCAATTTCCATTAATTTTCCAGCAGCTTGATAAGCCTGTTGATAGCGCAGTAAATTGGAAGCCTCTTCATCCAGGTTCACACCGGACACCGATTGCTGAGTGTCTACTGCTAACGCAAGTAATTTTGTCTCAGCGGCATCACTTATTTCTAATTCATGCGCTTTATTTCCAACCTGACTGACAAACTGTGCATAAGCGCCCTGAAAACTGGTCGAGTTTCCGACCATCAAATTTTGAGTCTGTAATCCAGATAAAATGACAGCATTGCGACTATCCCCGCTACCATTCGGATTTTGGCTAATATTAAAGACGTCGCCATTTTTAACTGCACCAGAAATGGTAAAACTAGTGCCCTGAAAGCTTATCGTCGCTCCATCAGCATACGGAATAGCTGATCCTGCGGGGTAAGTTGTAGAGGTGCCCCCATTCGTGACCGTCACATTGGCGTTTGCAGGAAATCCTGTCAAAGTATTCCCGACCGAATTAAAAGTCAGTTGCGTTGGGGTGATCGGCAACGACGCAGCAAGTGTAAAGGTATCGCCCGGCGCAGCAGGTAAGGCACCATCCTTAATCGCAAAACTGACGCCACTAAAACTAATCGTCGCGCCGCTTGTATAAGGCACAGTGGCAGGTGGTGGATAATTGGTAGTGACGGCACCTATCTTCACTGAAACCGTGGCACCGACAGGAAAACCTGTCAGATTACCACCCGCGTATGTCAAGGTAACAGGAGCAGCTAAGCTAGCGCCTACATATGAGTCATTCGTCGTTGCAGGCCCTATCGTTGCAGTCGTTGAGTTGCTCTTCGTCGCCACAAGAGAGTTAATCACTCCAGAGGTAATTTTCCCCGTTCCGGTATTGGTACTTGGAACCGACGTGGAGACCGGGGTACCCGCAGCAATTTTTGAAGTATCCACGATCGCGACACCAAACCTGCTTGCGCCGTTGGCAGTGGGATGCACTAAAAACTCATCTCCGTTTGCAGGTACAGCAGCGGCTGGTGGTGGCGCCAAATTAAACGTAACACCATCCACCACTAATGGCAAAGTCGCCGAAGTTTGGCTAACGCCATCGGACAAACGTGTAATTTTATAATTACCGCTCACGAACTGAACGCGGTAATCACTCGTAGTTAAAGCACCGACATCAGAAATCGATGCCGAAATATTCGCCGTTGTCGTATTAGCGCTGCTTGGTGTAGAAAAAGGGGTTGCTACGTTAAAAAAATCACCGCCGAGCTGGCCATTAAGGTCTTGACCCAGCTTATGTTGATTATTGAATTCAGTAGCCAGTCCGATAGCAACCCGGCCTAATGAATTTTGGGAAATATCAAGAGTATTTGCTCTGAAATTAAATAATCCACCCAACTGTCCGCCAGTTATCGCGTTTTCCGCTATCTGAATCAAGGCACCGTTATTTTCATAAGCGACCTCGATTCGAGTTGGATCTGTTAGAGAAGTCGTCGCCTGCAACGTATAGTTTTTCTCTCCCAGGACCAGTGGTTGCCCGGTTCCCATGAAAATATTTAGCTTAGATCCTTGTTGAACCACAGAAACATTGACCTGTTTACTAAGTTCCGTAACAAGATGATCACGCTGATCCAGCAAATCATTGGGAGAGTCACCCAGGCTTGCCGCCTTTTCGATGGTGTCATTAAGTGCAGATATTTGACTTGTATAACTGTTGATCGCACCGATCGAACCCTGAATTTGATTGCTTACCCCCTCACGCAACTGATCCAATCTTGCCTGCAAGCTTTGGATACGTGAGGTTAGTGCTGAGGCAGATGACAATACCGATTGCCGGGCAGCGGCACCGGCGGTGCCGTTTGGACTGGTTGCCAAATTTTGAACAGAGCTGAAAAATTCTTGCAACGCTGGCGAAACGCCGGAAGTTGGATCGGCAACAAGATTATTGATTTGTTTAATCTGATTGTAATATGTCTCAGCGTAATTTTTAGTTGATTGAGTCGAGTTAACCTGTTGTCCGATAAATTCGTTATAAACCCGCTTAATTTCGCCAACCTCTACACCCTGCCCAGAAAAAACCCCGCCAGAGCCTTGGGGCGCGCGGGCGCCCTGCAACAATACTTGCCGGCTATAGCCCGGCGTCATTGCATTGGCGATATTATGCCCAGTGGTAGCAATTCCCATTTGCGCGGCAGCAAGTGCGCTTTGTCCGATGCCTAAAATACTGGTGCCCATATATAAACCTATTCAATCAGTGTGATGTAACTCTGAGATTGGTGATCTGTTCTATTATCGGGAAAATAGCAAAAAACTTTAATATGCAGAACTAAAGTAAGACTCACCAGCTATGCAGACAATGTCTGTTTGATAAGTTTTGATAACTTATTGGCGTATTGAGGGTCGGTCGCATAGCCGGCTTTTTGTAATCCATAGGCAAAACTACTTGCATCCTTGGCATTGGCGATGACATCTTGATAGCGAGGGTTTTTTGTCAGTAATTTCGCATAGTCTTTAAACGCATCTGCATAGGAATCATAAGCTTTAAATTTTTCTATTTTTCGATACGCAACGCCATTGGAATATTCGGTTGTCACCGCTTCAACCGTCTTCCCCTTCCATCCTGCACTGGCCTTCATGCCAAAAACATTATGGCTGGCTGATCCATCGATCGCTTTTATTTCACGTCGCCCCCAGCCACTCTCCAATGCGGCTTGACCCAGCATGAATTTTGCCGGTATGCCCGTCTCCAGACTTGCCTGCTCAGCGTGAGCTGCCAGCTTATTCTCGAAATCCCGAACATGTGCATGTCCAGAGGTGGACGTCTTTTCAAGCTTAGTCTGTTGTTCTATCTTTAAGTTATCAAGATAGGAATCGATCCCCCGCATATTCTCCACGGCGCTTTGCGACGCGCCATCTGGCTGAATAATCTGGTTTGCCGCATTGTTCGATAATTGCCGAACCAAGGCGTCTGCCAAGCCCATTCCCCGGCTTGCCATATTTTGAGAAAACTGTTGATCCAGCATCGACGTGTACATACGGCTTTGTTCATTTTCAAACGGGCTATCCTGACTGCCGCTCGCTTGTCGCATGGATTTAAGCATCATGTTCATGAACAAGGCTTCAAATTGTTTCGCCGCAGACTTGAGCGCATCTGGCGAATTGTTTTTCGCAGATTGCTTGAGCTCATCTAGCCCTTTGCTGTCAAAAGCCAGCTTATCGGATAAATCTGCGCGCCCTATCATGATCCCGCCTTAGATAATTTCAAGGTCAGCACGCAACGCACCCGAAGCCTTCATCGCCTGCAAAATCGCCAGCAAATCTTGCGGAGTCGCTCCGATCGCATTCAAAGCTTTAACCACATCGCTCAGAGAAGCGCCTGCCTTAAGCATTAACAACTGCCCGGGGTCTTTGGTGATGGTGATGTTTGAATTGCTCGTGCCCGCAGTTTGTCCGCCTGATAAGGCGTTAGGCTGACTAACCGCATTGTCAGTATTGATAACGACAGACAAGTTGCCATGAGCAACTGCACAGGTATCTAATGAAACAGCCTGATTCATGACTATAGATCCGGTGCGTGCGTTCAAAATAACCTTAGCTGCGGTTTGAGCCGGCGTGACATCTATGTTTTCCATTATCCCCAGAAAAACCACGCGTTGATCATTCACAGTAGGCGCCTTAACCTGAATGACACGACCGTCAACCGCAGCCGCAGTTTCCGGACCGAAGCGTTTATTGATTGCCTCGACTACGCGGCTAGCAGTAGAAAAATCAGCGGTATTCAACTCCAGCTGAATTGTATTTCCTTGCCCCAGAGGCGATGCGACCGCGCGCTCTACTGTCGCGCCTGAAGAAATTTTCCCCACGCTCAGATGATTGATCTGCGCCTTACTGCCATTGGCAGCGGCACCGACGCCGCCCACCAACACATTACCTTGTGCCATCGCATAAATTTGATTATCCGCACCTTTAAGCGGGGTCATCAACAGGGTTCCGCCGCGCAGGCTCTTGGCGTTTCCCATCGAAGATACTGTGATATCCAGAGTCTGGCCAGGTTGAGCAAATGGCGGCAGTGAGGTAGTGACCATGACTGCAGCAACGTTTTTCAGCTGCAGACTGGTGCCGACAGGAATACTGACGCCCATTTGCTGCATCATGCTGATAATGCTTTGTACCGTAAACGGTGTCTGTGTGGTCTGATCACCACTTCCATCCAAACCGACTACCAGGCCGTAACCCATCAACTGATTTTGCCGCACGCCTTGTATGCCAGCCAGATCTTTCAGGCGCTCAGCCTGACTGGCCGATGACCATACCGATGCCAGCACGCCCAGACATACCATGATGGATAGAGCAAATTTTGATTTTTTTATAATTCTCATCATATCTACCTTTGCATTTTTCTATAAAGGAATAAAGCTCAGGAAAAAACGTGTCAACAAAGAATTCATCTCGGCCAAATCGACATGCGAGGTCGAACGATACTCGAACCTTGCGTCGGCGACCTGGGTAGAGGAAACGACATTTCCAGCCGCGACTGTGTGCGGATTGACGATTCCAGAAAAACGAACGAATTCAGCGCCTTTATCGAACGCTATCTGTTTCTCACCGCTGACCATCAAATTCCCATTGGGTAGAACGTCAATGACAGTGACAGCAATTGTTCCTGTGAATGTATTGCTAGCTGTTGCCGCACCTTTTTCAGAAAAATTAGTCGACGATGTGGTAGAAACTCCCGCCTTTGCAAGCGTCGCCGCTGGCAAACCCAGGACCAAGGGCGCGGCAAATGAAGCCCCGCCAGATTTACTTCCAGAAGTCGCCCCTGCTTTACCGGCAGATGTTTTTTCACTGATGGAGATCGTTAAAATATCGCCAATCAAGCGCGCTTTCACATCTTCAAAAAGCGGGCGATAGGAAGCGGACTGAAATATAGCGCCATTCATTTCTTTCTGTGGCTTGGCTGATTGCTGCTGCACGGACATAGGCTGATGGACAATCGGTGCCGGAGTAACGGCACACCCAGCCAGGCTGAGCAAAACAATAATGAGCGATGTAGATTTCATGATGGCTTATCGTCCGCTAAATTGCCTACAATTGAGACAGGCGTTGCAACATTTGGTCGGAAGTCGTAATGGCTTTGCTATTGATTTCATAAGCACGTTGGGTTTGTATCATGTTGACCAATTCTTCCGCGACATTCACGTTGGATGTCTCGACAAAAGATTGGGTGAGCAAACCTGCGCCATTCGTGCCTGGCGTATTGGTACCAGGATTGCCGGAAGCGGCGGTCTCGACATATAAATTTTCACCCAACGACATCAAGCCGGCCGGATTGATAAAGGTAGCCAATTGTATTGAACCCACCTGCACCGGAGCACTTGAGCCCGCCTGCGTAACCGATACGGTGCCGTCACGCCCAACGGTGATTGACTGTGCATTGGCAGGAATAGTAATGGCGGGTTGAATGACGAAGCCGCTGGAGGTCACCATTTGCCCCTGGCTGTCGACCTGGAACGATCCGTCCCGGGTATAACCGGTTGTCCCATCTGGCATCAGCACCTGGAAAAAACCCTGCCCATTAATCGCAAGATCCTTGCTATTGCCAGTCTGTTGCAGATTACCCTGCGTAAAAATCCTTTCGGTTGCGACAGGGCGCACACCCGTGCCGAGCTGTAGTCCCGAAGGCAATTGCGTCTGCTGCGAGCTCTGCGCTCCAGGCTGACGAATATTTTGGTACAGCAAGTCTTCAAAGACGGCACGAGAACGTTTAAATCCTGTTGTGCTGACATTCGCCAAGTTGTTGGTGATTACGTCCATCTGCGTCTGCTGCGCATCAAGCCCGGTTTTCGCAATCCATAATGAACGTATCATTTTCTGCTCCTATTTGCCTTTAACTGCAAATGCTAATTGACTCTATCTGACGCTATTGTGCTACGACAAGGCTTAACTCAAAGCCAGAATCTGACTGGCTTTATTGGCGTTACTCTCGGCATTGGTTAACAATTTCATTTGCATCTCGAACTGACGCGCTAAATTGATCATGCTCACCATCGACTCCACCACATTGACATTACTGCCTTCCAACATGCCGCCGGCGACACTGACTGCGGCATCCGCATCAGCCGGTACGCCATCCTTGGTCTTAAATAAGCCATCATCGCCACGCACCAGATTTTCTTCCGGAGGATTCACCATTTTCAAACGGCCAATTACCTGAACCGCATTCGGCTTGGTTCCGCTCGGAATGGTCGAGACTGTGCCATCTTTGGCAATCGCAATCGATACCTCGGGTGGGATAGTAATCGGGCCACCGTCACCGACAAGATTCAAGCCGCTTTGCGTTTGCAGCACGCCGTTCTCGCTAAGCTTCAAGCTGCCGTGCCGCGTATAGGCCTCCGTGCCATCGTCTTTTTGAACTACCAGCCAGCCCTTGCCCTGAATAGCGACATCGAGCTCACGGCCGGTATTTTGCAAGCTGCCGGAAGAAAAATCCGTCCCTACCGTGGCGTCGACAACAAATGCGCGCGTAGGCATGCCTTCACCGATGACAGGAACGGCACGAAAAGAATCAAGCTGCGCGCGAAAGCCAGTGGTGGTCGCATTGGCCAGATTATGCGAAGTCGTTGCCTGTTGTTCCAGGATGTGCTTCGCTCCGGTCATTGCCGTATAGATTAGGCGATCCATTGCATATTCCTTGCCAGTTCTCGGTGATTAATGAAAAACATAGTCACGATTCAAATCGACGATTTAAATCCATTAACGCAGATTCACCAGTGTCTGCAAGACCTGATCTTGCGTTTTGATGGTCTGTGAGTTCGCCTGGTAAATCCTTTGTGCCGTAATCAGATTCACCAAATCGCCAGTCAGATCGGTATTGGAGTCCTCGGTTGCGCTGGATGTGAGTGCACCCAGGCTCCCTGAGGTTGGCCCACCCACCAATGCGGTACCGGATGAGGAGGTCTCTGTCCATTGATTGTCCCCCAAGGATTGCAAGCCATTCGGGTTGGTAAAATTAGCCAACACCACTTGCCCCAGCACGTTGGTTTTTCCGTTGGTGTAGCTGCCAACAATGGTGCCGTCTTTGGCCGTATTGAATTTGGATAATTTTCCAGAGGTATAACCGTCTTGCTGCAGTGAGTTCACACTAAACGACGAGCCAAACTGGGTGGAGCCGGTCATATCAAATTTAATAGATGGAGCTGAGATAGTAGGATTTGCTCCTGTTGCAACGGGAATAGCGATAGCAAACGCATTCGGATCGGTCGCAGCAAACGGAATCGTCGCCCCCGTCAACTTGCCCAAAGTATTAAAGCCTATGGTACCCACGGCATTTGCGGGCGCAGGTGCAACAGCGGGCCCAGTAATCTGGACGCCGTCGACCGCAGCAAAAACATCCCACTGAGCAGTGGTGCCGGCTGGCGGAACCCTGACAGTAGGATCAACCCGGACAAAAAAAGTCTGTAATACGTGTGAGTTACCTAAGCTATCGAACACAGCCACCGAAGTCGCATTGTTATAGCTCAACGGATCTGTAATCGAAAAGGCGATCGGGACAATCACCGGTGGAGTGGCAACCGGGAGCTGTGTCCCCGGAACCAGAGCGCGCGAGTCGAGATTTAACACCGCTTTGGCAATATCGGTTTCTTTCGGCGCAATGTCTGAGGTATTGATCACCAGAGGTGCGGGAGCGCCTGTGGACAACACGCCATTGGCATCGGCCATATAACCGGTCAATTGCAAGCCTTGTGAGTTGACGATTCCGCCATTTTTATCGAGCTGAAACTGACCGTTACGGCTATAGGTAATCGCACCATTATTCGACATCCGGAAAAAACCGGCGCCATTGATCGCGATATCAAGCGGATTATTGGTAGAGCTAATATTACCTTGAGTGAATTGCTGGACGATGCCGGCAATTTTGACACCAATTCCGACACTGCTGCCACCTGCCCCGCTCAAGGAATTGGCATACACATCTGAAAACTGGGCTTGTGCCGCTTTAAATCCAACTGTATTGGCATTAGAAATATTATTCCCGATGACATCCAGAGATTTGGACGCTGCATTGAGTCCACTTAAGCCTTGTTGAAAACCCATGATATTTCCCCTTTACATTGAATATAGAATGCACACAAAAAAATGCGCGACATTGATTGCATCACTTCAAGACTTTTATTCTCAGTCCTCGCCAACCACAACTAAATTATTTTTTACAAAATTTCAACATGGGCAACCCCAGCACGCACTATCCATGCGCCTTTCCAGCCCATCTGGCCTGCAGGCCGCATACACCATGCGTTTCAAGCCTGCCACCTTTTAAATCCTAAAGTCTGCCAAAACACATCGATTCAGCATGACTGTGTTAGTGTCATCATTAGTGCCATTAATAAATCTGTCTCACATCGGCCATGGCTATATCACCAATATTGGCGACATTTAATTTTGTGCCTTGAGTATTGGAACTAACACTGGAAACCATGCCAAAACTCAAACTGGTTGCATCAAGCTTAGTCTCTCCCAAACTAGCACTGACCTCAAACTTATAAACACCGTTTCCGGCATCCGCTCCGCTATCAGTCTTACCATCCCAGGTCAAGGTATTGACACCTGAAGGCATCGTTCCAGCATTGATGGTTCTGACAACAAGACCCGATGCATCTTTGATGGAAATTTGAACTTTGTCAGCGTTTTGCGGCAGTTCAATTCCATAAATTGACTTACCATTCGCCAATTCAATCGTGCTACCCGGGGCAATCACACCATGACCTATCATGGTCGCGGCCTGCAGATTTTGCGAGGTCTGAAAACTAGCGCTCATCGCAGTCACGGAGGCATTTAACTTGTCAATACCGCTGACGGTAGATAACTGCGCCATTTGGCTGGTGACCTGAGCGTTATCCATAGGATTCAAGGGATCCTGATTTTTCATCTGAGTCACCAAAAGCTTCAGAAAACGGTCCTGCGGATCTTCATTGCCGGTCTTGTTAGCTTTGTTGCCATTTACATTGGCAAGCAAAACAGGATCGACGGTATTGGTTTGAACGGTAGTCATGTTAAGTCCTCTTTATTTATCACTTACTGCCCGAGCGTCAGTGTCTTCATTAGCATCGTCTTTGCCGCGTTCATGGTTTCGACATTAGTCTGGTAGGAGCGTGAGGCCGAAATCATATTGACCATCTCTTCAACCACATTCACATTCGGCATCGCCACATAGCCTTTTTCATCAGCCAACGGATGCTTGGGGTCATACATCATCTTAGGCGGATTGGCATCTTCGACGACCTCATTGACTTTGACACCGGTAGACGCCGTGCCGGCAACCGGTACTGCACTAAACACAACCTGTTTCGCCTTATATGGCTGTCCGTTCGAGCTTGTCACGCTGTCCGCGTTAGCCAGATTGCTCGACACAACGTTTAAACGCTGTGCCTGTGCGCTCATTGCCGAACCGGCCACGTTAAATATATTAAATAAGGACATGATGATTGACCTTTATTGACCTTGAATGGCAGAGAGAATATTGCGGATTTGCATATTAAGTATCGTCAAACTGGCTTCGTAGCGAATAGCGTTATCGGTAAACTGATTGCGTTCGACGTCCATATCCACCGTATTTCCATCCACACTGCCCTGCGCACTGTTACGGTAAAGGGCAGGCGCGCCATTCACGCTGCCTTGGGAATCGAGATGGGAAGCGGCTGTCTTTGCCAGCTCAGCGGCATTGCCACTACTGCGATTTAAGGCCTGACTCATCGCAGCAGAAAAATCAATGTCGCGCGCCTTATAATTTGGCGTATCAGCATTGGCAATATTGGAGGCGATCATTTGCTGACGCTGGCCACGAATGGACAACGCAGCTTCATGAAAGCCCATAAATTGATCAATTTTGCCTACCATATTCCCTCCACTCATCTGCTAACACGACCAAACTTGGCACACCGGACATTAAAACGGTTTTTGATAGTTTCTATAATAGGCTGGCAAGCGCAACTTTGATCATGCGATCAAAGGCGGAAAACACCATCTATTCGCGCATTCAAGCGTGATGACAGCGACTAAAATCAGCTTATTGGTGTTACGCTGAACGTCTGGATAAAAATGAAAATCGCTCTTGCTTTGCTTGGTCTCGCAACTTTGAGTTCCTCATGGGCACAATCTGAGGCGCCATTTCAAGATACAAACAGTGTGCGTCGGATAGCGGAAGAGTTTTTGCTGCAGCAAGCGGCTGGGCATCCTGGTCAGGTAAGCGTATCGATAGGAAAAATCGACAACAGGTTAAAATTGCCAAATTGCGCCAGCCTGTCGCCATTCCTGCTTCAAGGCAATAAACCTTGGGGGAAAATCAATTTAGGGATTCGCTGCACCGCCCCAAGTCCCTGGACAATTTATGTATCAGCGCAGGTACAAGTTACCGCCGACTACTACGTAACGGCAAACCCGCTTTCACAAGGTCAGCTCATTAGCGCCACAGATTTACGTAAAATCAGCGGTGACCTTTCCACCCTACCCGTGGGTGTCATCACCAATCCAAGTCAAGCAATCGGCAAAGCGGTGCTGAGCTCACTCGCCTCTGGCAGCGTGTTACGAATGGATGCATTTAAAATCTCCCCTGCGGTTCAGCAAGGGCAATCAATTAAAGTAGTGGGCGCGGGGTCGGGCTTTCAAGTAACAACTGAAGGATTGGCATTAAATACTGCCGGCGAAGGCCAGGTGGCCAAAGCCAAGACATCGTCAGGACAACTAGTCAGTGGCATAGCGAGAGTTGGCGGCATCATCGAAATAAGTTTTTAATCAGACCAATAACATGTTGATAAAACATTTCTTCAAACAATGTTAAAGTTTAAAATAACACAGCCGATATACAAGACGTAGATGTATAAAAATCCCACCAGAAAGGGTGCTGCTGTGAAAATCGATGACTCAATAAATAAGACCGCCAGTCTGCCAATAGGGCCGCCGCAAACGCGCACGGATAAAGCGCCGGAGAAAGCAGAAGTTGCCAATACGCCATCTCATAGCGTACAAATCTCTTCTTTATCAACGCAGTTACAGGCTATGCAAAATACGCAAGCCAGTGGCGCTGTATTTGAAACAAAAAAAGTGGAAGCGATCAAGCTCGCCATTTCAGAAGGACGCTTTCAAGTGAATTCAGAGAAAGTGGCAGACGGATTGCTGGAAACGGTTAAAGATCTCCTTAACTCTAGAAAACGATAAATTAATCATGAGCTCGACAAATTTTAGCGTGCCAAAGTTACATCAATGCCTGCAAGAGGAAATTATTGCTATGGCATCTTTGGCGGACGTACTAAAGCTTGAAGAGGTTTCATTGATTGACGGAGACGTTGAGGAGTTAAGTAAGCTTACGCAAGACAAGAGCAAGCTCGTTACCCAATTATCGAGATTAGAGAATGAACGTAAGGTTTGTTTGAGCCAACAAGGATATTCGAGTGATGCAAAAGGAATGCAAGATTATTTTGCAAAAGCCACTTCGGCAGAGACTGCACTGAAAGACTGGGAAAAATTACTTCAGCTGTCAGAGCAGGCAAAGGAAAGTAATCGTACTAACGGCATTTTGATTAACCGCCAATTTATTCGCAATCAAAGCGCATTAAATATTCTCCAGCAGAACAGTCCGGCAGAATCAATGTACGGCCCAAATGGCCAGTCAACAAATAATCCCGCATCTGGACGAAGAGTGGTTGTCGGTTAATCGCTATCGCTCTAAAAAAATCTTTGNNAAGTTTCTCGTCCAGAAAAATATCTTAATGTTTTTCCGCGAATCTACTAAGGTCGCTTTTTATTTGTATCTATACTGACGGGAACTTCAATAACAGGTTCAGGTAATATCGCCAGAATAGTCACTTCTACCCGTCGATTTCTCGCACGCCCTTCCACTGTTTCATTTGAGCTGACAGGTAATTTCGGACCTTGCCCCACCGCAGTCATGCGCTCTTCGCTGATTCCACTCTCGGTAAAAAGGCGCACCACAGTACTGGCACGCACAGCAGACAACTCCCAATTTGATGGAAAAACTGGATTACTAATTGGCAGCTTATCGGTGTGCCCTTCAACTTGAATTGCATGATTGTCAGTTGCCAGAACAGAAGCGATTGCTTTCAGCGCCTGACTGGAGTCGTTATTTAGTTTGGCCTCGCCTGGAGCAAACAATACGCTGGCATTAATTTCGATGGTGACTCCACGACTTGTCTGGCTTACGCGAACCTTTCCCTCCCGGACAAGGGGTTCCAGGACGACAAGGATGTCTCTAGCAATCCCGCGCATTTTCTCTCTTTCCTTACGCAGAGGCTCACCGCTTCTTACCTTTACCGAAGACAAGGGATCAAATGCAACTGGCTGTGCCCCCGTTACCTCAGGAATTTTCCCGACCGAAGTAAATGTTTTACCAAAGGCGCCCGTCAGTGAATTGGAGAGAACACGATATTTTCCTTCATTGATAGAGGAAATCGCGTACATGACGACAAAAAAAGCAAATAATAAAGTCATGAAATCGGCATAGGAAACCAACCAGCGGTCATGGTTATCCGGCTCTTCATGATATTTTTTTCTTGCCATCACTCAATCCTGAGAAAGTCAGACCTTATGGTTCGCAATGCGTTCTTCTATGATGCGGGGACTATCGCCTTGCGCAATACTGAAAAAAATATCGGCCAGCATTTCCCTTCTGACCACTTCACGCCCGACAATTTCTTTAAATTTATTGCTGATAGGCAGAAAAAATAAATTGGCCAAACCTACACCATAAATTGTTGCTACAAATGCCACAGCGATTCCGCTTCCCAACTTGCTTGGATCAGAAAGATTTTCCATTACATGAATCAAACCCAATACTGCCCCCAATATGCCGATAGTCGGCGCATACCCACCGGCAGCTTCCCAAATTTTTATCGCCTGACGCTGTTCCATTTCATAAAATGTAATATCAACTTCGAGGATTTCTTTCAAGCGCAATGGATCAACCCCATCAATGACCAAGCGCAGGCCTTTTCCTATGAACGGATCCTTTGAAGACTCCATATACCGTTCCAGACTTAGAAACCCTTCACGACGCGCCACCACACTCCAAATCAAGGCATCCTGAACATTTTTCCTGATAGTGTCTTCGGGCATGGTCACAATCCATCGCATCATCTTTACGCCGCGCATAAAAGTCGGCAAACGGCTTTGCAACAGCACAGCGCCAACGGTTCCGACGACGACGATAATAAAGGCTGCAGGCTGAACCAGCGATGCCAAACGCCCGCCTTCGACCAATTGACCGAATAGAATGCCAAAAACAACCAGTACCAATCCTATTAAGCTAGCCCAGTCCACGCTCTCTCCCTCAAAGATACCCGAAGCCGGGCCACTGCCTGACTGTGAAGTTGGGATACTCTGGATTCAGAAACTCCCATGACAGCACCAATTTCCTTCAGGTTAAGTTCCTGCTCATAGTACAAACCCATTAACAGTTTTTCTCTTTCAGGCAGACTATTGATCGCATCAATAACTGCATCGCGAAAATCACCATGCAGCAAATCCTGGAGCGGATCACCGGAAAGATCCGAACTGTAATGATCAAGAAAATGTTCTTTCGTGTCAGCGTCGTGAAAATCTTCATAGTAAACCAGCTGATGCCCGCCACTTTCGCCCAATAAGTCCTGGTATTCAGCAAGGGACAATTTGAGTAATTTGGCGACCTCGGTCTCCAATGGAGGACGTCCCAGCTTTTGCTGCAACGATGTCATCGCATTTTCGATCTTCCGCATGTTTTGCCGCACGCCGCGTGGCAGCCAATCGCTGCTGCGCAACTCATCTAACATCGCCCCCCGTATGCGTTGAACAGCATAGGTTTCAAACTGCGCGCCGTGGTTATCTTCATAGCGGTTTACGGCATCAAGCAAGCCTATCATCCCGGCCTGAACGAGGTCATCCACTTCCACACTGGGCGGCAATCGAGCTTTCAATTGGTAAGCCAAACGCTTTACCAGTGGAGCATGCTCCTTCAGGATAGAGTTTTTATCTGATTTTCCGCTGGCGTTATACATGGATACTTATATTTCTAGGGGAACACCTAATCCAGGCATTTGTTGTAGGGAAAAAGATGATCGCGCTTTTTGTGCTAGTTGCTGCGCAAGCAAAGAAAAAGCCAAAGATGCGCCAGCCAGAGGAAAAGCGTCTATGACTGAACGACCTAAATAGGCAGCCTTCTTCATATGATCATCTTCCGGCAAATACCCGACAAAATTTAACGGTACAGCAAGGTAACGATTTGCAGCTTGTGCCATATTTGAATAGACAAGTTTTGCTTGTTTCTCTGTCGCACCCGATACCAAAATTCCGTATGATCGGCGTCCGATTCTATTATTAATCCGTTTAATCAAACCATAAGCAGTCTTTATTGTCATTGAATTAGCTGACACTTGAATAACAATCTCACTCTCATCAAGAGAAGCGAGAGGAAATGCATCATTAGCATTTATTTCGCTGTCGACAATAACCAGATCAGAACGATTCACCACGACATCAAATACCCGAGACAAGCGACGAAAGCTTTCTGCAGGAAGACTATTTAATCCAGCCGAATATTTTGACAGCATCGTCACTGACAATCCTGATGAAATCACTTTGATTGCTTCGTTCATTGTACGCTGTTGTTGTGCAACATCCAACAATGTCTGATTGCTACTGGCATTGAGCCAAGCCCCCACGCTATTTTGCGATGCTTTCGCATCTATCATTAACACTTGCTGACCCTGTCTCGCCAACGACGCGCCAAGATTAACCAGCATTCCACTTTTTTCGTCCTCTTTTAATGAGGACAAAAAGGTAAGCACTCTTGGCTTAGGACTTTCTAGTAAGCGGCGCAATCCTTCCGCCTGATCAAAACTAGCCAAGAGACACCTCCTTCACGTTACGATTAGCATTTGCTCCACTGTACATCGCCGCACTGGCCATTAATATTGGCAATTCATCATCCTGGAACTTGAATGCTGTCGTTTCGCGCTTAAGTTTAAACGCGCGGTCAACCAAATACTGCTTATTAGCGACATGCAGATCTTCAGGGACTCTCTGCCCGCTGGCCACGTAGTAAATATTTAGTTTCTGTCGGATCGCGATGTCTAATGCACCACCTATCGTTGCGGCCTCATCGAGCTTTGTCAAAATACAGCCCGCCAATCCGCTCCCTTGATAGGCGCGAACCACTTCGCTCAATGTTTCTCCTGTAGAGGTGGCGTTAAGGCAAAGTAAACGTTTTACATCAACATCCGCACCCGATAGCATCGCTACTTGTTCAGTCACCATTTTATCTCGCTGACTAACACCTACAGTGTCAATCAAAACAGTGTGCTTGTTCTTCAGCTCCGACAGTGCTATTCGCAAATCGGCTTCGTCTTTGACAGAGTGCACCATCACGCCAAGGATTTTTCCATAAATACGCAACTGCTCATATCCGCCAATACGATAGCCATCAGTTGTAATCAATGCCAATTTTGCAGGGCCATGACGCATGACGCAACGCGCCGCCAACTTTGCTGTAGTCGTTGTTTTACCTACTCCAGTTGGTCCGACTAAGGCATAGACTCCACCCTTCTCGAGTATTTCACTTTCATTACTGATCGTTGATAAATTATGAGTCAGAATTGTTTTGATCCAATCAATTCCATTTGCAACGACATCAGACTCAGGCAATTTATCAATTAGGTAACGTGATAGGCCAGCGCTAAACCCGGTTGCCAGCATCTCCCTGAGAATTTCTGCTTTTTGTGGCTGCCGCTTCTGAGTATTCGCCCACGAAATTTCAGCTAACTGCGCCTCAAGCATGCCACGCATGGAGCGAATCTCATTCATCACATCCGCCATTTCACCAGCGCTAATTCCTGAATCTTTTTTAGAGATGGGCTGACCAGAATCTGTGCGCGGATCGAAATCGAACCCAGCATCCATCCTGGGGGAAAACTTAGGAACCGAAGGGACTTCAGCAGACGTTGCTGGCGAAGCGGCGATTGTGCTGATAGCCTCATCTGCCATAGCAAGTATCTCTACCCTGCCATCCACATTACGGTTGGATAAAATCACCGCGTCCGATCCTAATGCATCCCTCAATAGTCGGATCGCTTCGCGCGAAGTATTGGCTGAAAATTTTCTAACGTTCATGATTGTCCTCCAACAAGACTGGTAACTCTAATCGTTTTTGATTCTGGCAATTCTGCATGAGACAACACTTTCAGTTGCGGCAAGGTTCTACGCAGGAAACGTGATAACAACGCACGCAATGGACCTGGCACCAGCAAGACCGGCGTTAATCCCATCTGCTGCTGATGTTGGGCTGCGGCCTCCGTTTGCATGGATAAAGTATCTGCAAGACCGGGTTCAATTCCTGCGCCATCAGGACCGCTAGTCTGCAATGCTTGCATCAACAAGCGCTCGAGGCGGTTATCAAGCGTCATCACTGTAAGCTCATTTCCGGAAGGGAAAATTTGTTGCACGATCGCTCGTCCAAGTGCGATCCGAACCTGAGTCGTCAATTCGTTAGCGTCTTGAGTATGGGTTGCAAATTCCGACAAGGTTTCGATAATGGTCCGCATATCCCGAATGTGGACGCCCTCTATCAAAAGATTCTGCAGCACTTTCTGCAAGACAGAAATTGGCAATAATTTCGGAACCAAATCCTCAATAAGTTTGGGCGTATCTTTAGTGAGATGATCCAATAATTGCTGCACCTCATGGCGACCAAGCAATTCAGCGGCATGTGTCGTGATTAAATGATTCAAGTGTGTGGCGATCACGGTACCCGCATCTACTACGGTATATCCCATCGATTGCGCCTGTTCGCGCATGCCGGAATCAATCCAAACCGCAGGCAGGCCAAAAGCTGGATCAGTAGTGACCACGCCAGGCAAAGAGCCAGAAACCATGCCGGGATCAATGGCCAGATGCTGCCCCATATTTGCTTCCCCCGTGCCGATCTCTACACCTTTCAGGGTAATTCGGTAAACTGCAGGCCTTAGTTCAAGGTTGTCACGTATATGC
>CXWL01000209.1_pt1 | contig 35916 bp, 34 predicted proteins | sample 590931 | NCBI WGS metagenome assembly CXWL01 (sample SAMEA3498368, study PRJEB10139) | groundwater metagenome | biome: water well; material: biofilm material | place: Germany | collected 2015-04-27
GCGAAGGCCAGAAACAGCGACGTTTTGATAGTAGACACCGCCGGGCGGCTTCATAACAAGGCTCACCTGATGGCAGAGCTTGAAAAGATGAAACGAATATCCTCGCGTGAGGTCGAGGGAGCTCCGCACGAGACGCTTCTGGTTATAGACGCCGTCACTGGCCAAAACGGCCTCGAACAGGCCCGTCAATTTATGAAAACGGCCGATGTGACTGGAATCGTTCTGACAAAACTCGACGGCACCGCCAAAGGCGGCATCGCCGTCGCCATTGCCAAAGAGCTTAACCTGCCGATCCGCTACGTCGGCATCGGTGAGCAAGTGGACGATCTTATGGTTTTCGACGCTGAAAATTATGTGAACGGGCTGTTTAATTAATGAGTTTTAGTGCCAGAGATATTGAACTTTCACAACGCGCTATCGAGCTCGCAGTTGCGGGTGTCGGTCTTGTCAGCCCAAATCCGCTTGTCGGATGTGTGATCGTGTCCGCCGATGGAGAGATCCTCGGAGAAGGAACGTACATTTACGATGACGTCACTCACGCGGAGGCAATCGCTCTTGAGCAAGCTGGTGAGCGTGCCAACGGCGGCACGGCGTATGTTTCGCTCGAACCGCATTCTCATCACGGTAAGACCGCACCTTGTACGGATGCACTCATAAACGCCGGTATCAAACGCGTTGTTTGCCCGATCGAAGATCCCAATCCGCTTGTTTCCGGGCGCGGTTTTGACGCACTACGAAAGGCCGGGATCGAGGTTGTGACAGGCATTCTTGCCGACGAAGCCGCGAAACTCAACGAGAAGTTTCTCTGCTGGCATAAGAAGCAGCGGCCGTTCGTTCATCTTAAACTCGCGTTGTCCCTCGATGGCCGTATTTCGTTGAATAGGAGCGTTTCGACGGCCTTGTCCGGCGACGAAGGTTTAAAACGGGTCCACGAGCTGCGTCACGAGCACGATGCAATTCTTGTCGGCGGTAACACGGCCTTTGTTGATAACCCGAGCCTTACCGACCGCAGTGGCAAGCCTCGTCGCCGGCCGCTCGTGCGTGTGGTGCTGGATAATCAACTGCGGCTGACAGAGGTTTCTCATTTAATCTCGACCGCAAGCGAAACCTCGACAGTTATCTTTACGAACAGTACCGACGCGGGCAAACTGTCGGTCCTGCGTTCGATGGGAGCGTTTGTGGTCGAATCGCCGATGGGAGGCCGGGATCTGAATGGCGTCTTAGCTGAGTTAAGGCGGCGCGAGATTCAAAGTGTCCTTGTCGAAGGCGGTAGCCAGGTCGCGGGAGCGTTTTGCGATGCCCGGCTGATTGATAAATTGACGTTGATTAATGCCCCGATCGTAATCGGAGGCAATTCCGCTCCAGCCGCGATCGGCGGTGACGGAGTCGAAAGGCTGGCCGACGCGATGAAGCTTACCGAAATCTCGGTCGAACGCCTCGGCAATGACATCGAGATCACCGGCTATCCGAAAGGCTGACCGCACGCTATGCGAGCAAAAAAATCACTTGGACAAAACTTCCTCCGCGATCAAAGCGTTATCACCCGCATCGTCGGAGCGCTTGATCTTACGAAGAATGATGTCGTCATCGAGATCGGGCCGGGTCAGGGCGCGTTGACCGAAACTTTGTTGGAAACGGCGGGCCGGGTGATCGCCATCGAGTTTGACCGCGACCTGATCTCGCCTCTGCGAGTACAGTTTCATTCGGCTGACAATTTTGAGCTGGTAAATGCCGACGCCCTATCAGCCGATTTTACGGAATATTATTCCGACGCGAAAAAGCTCAAGCTCGTCGCGAACCTCCCGTACAACATCTCGACACCGATACTCCAGCGATTGATCGAACAACGCGCGGCGTTTTCGTCGATAGTGCTGATGTTCCAACGCGAGGTTGTCGAGCGGATCACGGCGGAACCGGGCCAAAAAGAACGAGGATTTTTGAGTGTTTTGGTCGAGGATGCATTTGAGACGGAGAATCTCTTTGCTGTGGCGCCAAAGGCTTTTCAACCCGTGCCGAAGGTCTGGAGTTCTGTTATACGGCTCCGGCCAAAGGACGAGGTCTTTCCAGAACCTGCTTCTTTTCGCAAGTTGCTAAGCTCGGCCTTCGCTCAAAAGCGGAAGACCATTCTCAACAATCTGCGAGGATACCAGCCCAATATGGAAGATTCGCTAAGCCTCGCTGGCATTGCACCTATTCGTCGGGCTGAAACGCTAACGCTAGGCGAATGGCGCAAATTGGCCGGAATACTTCAGACCAACTCAAGCACTCCGGCCGATCAAAACTAGCGTCAAAATTTATTGCAGATTACGCATTACAAGGAGCGATGAGGCTTCGTACAAGAAGAAACCCCTATCAGTAAGCCGGGTTATTCCTGACCAACAAATGTGACATCCGTCAGGTCTGAAACGAGGAGGAACTCGAGCGGTGAGAACCGGTACCGTCTCGATGAAACGGCCATCGTGTACGTGGCGTTAGTAGGAACATTGTCAAATAAGAAAAAGCCAAATGTACTCGTTGTAGCGACCCGCCTTGAACCGTCCGGAAAGACAAGGCTTACGCTCGAGTTTCGTAATCCGCGACCGGCTGGATCTACAACCCGACCGGAAATAGTAGCATTCGCGGTCACCACCGCATCGCCAAACACTGTAAACTGCGCAACCTGCGAAACGGAAAATCCACTCGCCGCGCCGGCATCTGCGATGTACCAGCGTGCGAAGAACCTCCTTCCGACAAACCCAACCGTATTCGGCACCGGCATACTCAGCGATGCCCAGCCGTTGCCTGCTCCCGTGTTGTTGGTGTTTGTAGTTAGTCGGGCGAAGGAACCGTTTGCCGGTATAGCGGCTCCGACTCCCGGATCAACCGAATCGATAACGAGGACCGCGTTTGCATTTCCTAATGCACTCGATACCGAGACGGTAAAGTTCGGATTTCCCGCGATCGGTGGCGAAATTGCTTTGATCGATGGCGTGATCCCGCCTGAGCCGACGCGGCCAATGCCCGAGACCTGTGGCACACGGTTAGATTCTGTGTACATTTGAGGTCGGTCAAACGGGCCAGCTTCCGCCGATACACGAGGATCGGTCAATGGTCGTCGGAGAAAGGCGACAAGATCAGCCTGTTGCCCGGGATTGAGTCCGAGCGGGCGGATGACAGGCGGCTTGTTTGGAGCGTTAAAGTCACCGCCCCGATTGTAGAATGCAACGACCTGCTCGAGAGTTGTAAATACGCCGTTGTGAAAGTAGGAACGACGTAATTCTACATTTCTCAGACTCGGGGTTTTAAACTCGCCGAGGTTTTGCGGATTGCCGGTAACCTGAAAACGACCAGTGTCCTCATTCTGCGGTCTGACACCGACGTAGTGAAAGGCATTATCAGACAAAAGGTTCCCGCCATGACAAGTGTTGCAGCCGCTCGTATTGAATATATTTCGCCCACGCTGTTCGGCAGCGGTTAGATTGGCGATGCCTGCGTTCGCGAGGTCAAGTGGAGTCTGATCAGTGAAAAGCGTTCGTTCGAACGATGCGATCGCCATCGCGATGCGGGATGGAGTTACTTCGGGCGTACCGAAGGCTTCGAGAAACAGCTCAGGATACGAACGACCATTTATCCAGGTATTTAGCGCGGGCGGAATGGCCGGAGAGAGGGCAAGCGGCTTTGACGTCGCTATGCGTGCGGCCACGTCATTCCAATCGCGCCCGGCATGTGCCATTTCGGCCGATGAAACCGGAGGCCCGACTGCCTGGCTCTCTAGTGCTGCACCCGCATTCAGCACGATATTATTTGTGATCGGATCGCGGAATTGCCCAGTCGCTCGGCCATCCCAGAAGAGAATTGGTGAATATGCAGCGTTTACATAGGAAACGGTTTTACGTCCTGTGACCTGATCGTCTAGGCCATAAACCGGTCCGAAGGTATATGTTCCGTCAATATTATTGAAGGGTACTCCCGCCGAACCACGCACGTCGTCCGGCGTACCGATCAAGCTATCTGGCCCAGGATTGGTTGACGATGCTGGAGATATAGCCGATCGCGGATCTGTCCCACCATTTCCGGATGTGTGGCACGTTCCGCATGAAACAGTCCGTGTGGACGACATCTGCTCGTCCCAAAAAAGGGCCTTGCCAAGATATGCTTTCGTTGCTGTAAGGGGATTCCCGACCGGTGCGGGTGGCGGCGGACCAAGCGGCGGAACCGGACCCTGCTGATTTGTGGCGGCCCGAGTGCCCAGATTAGACGCACTCATATCACTGATGGTCGCCCCGTTTTCGGCACGTACCCAATAGAAGAAAGGCTGCCCCGGAGCCGCACCGTTGTCGAAGAAGAAATTTTGGGAGGTAGTACCTACATCAGCCGCGGTTGCCGGGTTGTCGGTTGTATTTCGGAAGATCCTGTATGTGGTGGCTCCGCGAATTGTGTGCCAGTAAACCCCTACCTTATTGTTATGGATATTGTCGGTTGCGGTGACACCGGTCGGTGCAGCAATTTCTCCGTCAGTCTGCCCCGCAACCTGGCTCGTTTTGGTAAATACAAAGGCAATAAAGGCAAAAATGAACACAAGGGTAACCGCAAACTTAATAGTTCTCATAATTCCTCCGGGGCTTCTATTTGTTATTAACTAGACAAAAATGTGTCCGAAACGTTTCTTAATATGATTGCGACATCTAAATAGTCTTGATTTAAGGTTGCTCGTCGTAATACCGATGAGGCCGGCGACCTCGTCGAGCGAGCGTTCTTCTGAATAGACCAGCGTCATTGCTACTCGATCATCCGCATCTAGGCCGGCGAGGATCTTTTCCGCGAGTTGTGCCGCTATGAACGATCTTTCGGCTGACGGCTGCCTTCCGTCTGCGATCGTCGAAATATAGTCAGTCTCCTCGTCGTTCATCTCGGTGAAAAGGCTCTCGCCCTTTCTTTGCCGCCGCCTAAATTCGTCGTAGCAAACATTCACGGCGATCCGAGTCATCCACGCAGCGAACGATCTCTCTTCGCCGCCGTGGTAGCGCTTTATTGAGAAATACGCCTTGGTAAAGCTTTGCTGGACAAATTCCTCAACGTCGGTTCGTTCTCTGAAAAATCGCCCAACAACGCGAGTTATCGGGCGCTTGTATCTGTCAAATATCTCCCTGAATGCTGCCTCGTCTCCGGCTATGACCGAGTTTACGAGTTGATCGTCGGACGCAACGGTCTCATCGGTGAACTCGATCGCCGGAATTTGCACTCTCGTCTGCAAGCTGATATTTAGAACCTCGTCGAGCATTTTCTGTGATTCACGAGTGCGATACAAATCCCCTGGTCAATTACTCGCCGGGTTTGCGCACTCCCGGGCCCTCGATCTTAAAACCCGTCGGTATCGCAAAAAGCTCGGGGCGGGGCTCCGCACGTTTGATGTTTATGAGTTTGAAGACATGTTCACCCGCAACTGGGTCTAAGTGTCGCGACATCACGATAACCTGCAATTCCTTTGAGAACCATCTTTCGTCGATGACCTGCATCGGCTTTTCGTTTCCGATCTGGCCCGCGGGTATCTCGAATGTTATGCGGGTACCCTCGATTGACACCCCGTCGAGTGTTTTAGTTCCAAGCGACTCTTCCTTCGCATCCGGACGTCGGGTTGGCTCAAGCGGTCCGGGGCCACCACCTAGCGGATTCTTGCGAGCGATCCTGGCGTTAAGGTCGAGGAAGATCTGAGACTGACTGGCGAAATCGTTGATAAAAACAAGCATCTGCGGTTGGTTGCCGTTACCGACGATACTGACACCGCCGACCATCTCTAGGGGCTGTTCGCGACGGGTACGGCCTTCGCCGTCGCGATAGATGGCACCACGATTCAGTTTTGTTACGGTCGTACCGTCAAAAAGACGTTTCGTGTCCTCAATAACGATCTCGGCCGAAAAAGGCTGTCCCTTTACCAATCTATCGCCAAATCGCATTTCAGCCCCGATAAATTTCGCGTTCGGAGCCATATTTGGGCCTTGAGGCGGCGGCTTGTCTCCTGGACGACGTGGCAATTGGCGAGCCTCGTCACGTATCAACGTACCATCGCCATTCTTGTCCATCTCGTTAAAGACGCCGCGAACGATCCTGTCAAAATCAGCCCGTGAAAATGTGCCGTCTTTAAGAACGCGATCGAGGAAAAAGAACGGAGGCAGAATTCGTTTGCCGTCCGGTCCCGGCTGCCCTGGTTGTCCCGGCTGTACCAGTCGGTCCGGCTGTCCGGGACGGTTGCCATCAACCGGCGGCCTCGGGCCATCCTCAGGTTTTGGTGGGCGTACGGCTTCTCCCGNNGTCGATCGAACCATTCTTGTTTCTATCCAGCTCGGCAAACGTACGATCCATCGCCGCCTGAAATTCTTCGGCCTCGATATTGCCATTTTGATTCGTATCGTGAGGCCGAACCCACTCGCCGGGCTGTGGTTGTCCACCAGGCCTATTTGGCCCTTGACCGATCGGGCCACTATCGCGTGGCGGCTGGCCTGCGCCGGGGCGTCCGATCTGGTCACCGGGCCGGCCACCAGGTCGTTGCCCGAATGCCGATACGGCGAGGAGTGTTAAGAATGCCGCGAATAATAATTTCGTCATCATAATAAACTCTCTTTTAATAATCGCTATCGAATAAATCGGATCGCGTGTGTTTGGCCGTCATCGCCGATGACAACCTCAGCATCAACAAGACTTGTCGGTCTTTCTACTGAAGAAACCAGACCGAGGCTGACCATCATCGAACTCGGCACCTTTACCCTGACAACCTGACCGCTTTCCGGGTTTCCGGAATACGACAGCGAAATAAAATCCGTTTTGATCTCAGTTCGGCTCTTTACGGCCGCTACTGTGGTTTGCCCGACTGACCGACTGGTCTTTCCGACCACCTTCGTTGGTCGTGCGTTTGTGATCCGACCGGCCGCGACAGGTACGATTTCCCCCTTAACCTCATCGAGAGGTTGAGCGGCCGGAATCGATCGCTCGATTACAGGTTCGTTGGTGTCCTGTACGATAGTCCGATCGTCTGGCACAACGGGAGCACGCATTGCGAAGAACGCCAGCAATAGCGCGGCCGCTGCCATCGATGGAAAGCCGATCATCAGCCACCGTTTGAGCGAAACTGACGGCGGCCAAGGCGAACGCTGAGAAATTTTCTGCTCATTGATCTTCCGATGAACGCCCCACCAAACCGACGGGGAATCGGCGATCTCACTGATCGAACCCTCGTCCAAGGACGCCTTGTCAACCAGCGTTCTCATCAGTTGATCTAATTGGTCGTCTGAAAACTGCTTTCTCATAACTATGACCTCAAAAAATTGCTGTCAGGGAAAAGACGCGTCAGCCTGGCCGATGGTTTCAAGAATATTTTGGAAAGTTAATCTAGCTTCGCACCATTGAAAACCCCGTAGCGAGGTAATCCCGTTCGACCGTATGTTATACTGCCTAATTCTAATAGGTGTAAGGTCAGGAATATATAAGTGAGTAAGATCGAAATAATTCCGCTCGGGGGCATCGGCGAATTTGGGATGAACTGCATGGGCATCCGTTACGGCGATGAAATGATCATCGTCGATGCCGGGATGGGCTTCCCCGAAGAAACGCCTTATGGCGTCGATATTTCGATACCAAATTTCGATTTTCTTGAGGAATACCGCGATGACATGACCGCGATCATTCTGACTCACGGCCACGAGGACCACATCGGGGCACTTTCTTATATTCTTCGCAAATTCAATATTCCGGTTTATTCATCGCGGTTTACACTGGCTCTGACGGAAAAGCGTCTCGAAGAATTCGATATGCTCGGTGATGTGCTGTTGCACCGTGTCGAGGCGGGCGATCGATTGAAGATCGGCGTCTTTGAGATCGAATTCATTCATGCATCGCATTCACTCGTTGAATGTTTTTCGCTCGCGATCCACACGCCGGCGGGCACTCTGATCCACACCGGTGACTACAAGATCGACGACACGCCCGTGATCGGCAAGCCATACGATCTAAAAATGCTAAGCCGGATAGGTGATGAAGGGGTGCTTGCGTTGTTGTGCGATTCGACAAATGCGACCGTGCCCGGCCGGACGCCGTCGGAGCAAGCAGTGATACCCGCGTTTCGGGAGATATTTGAGCAGACCGAAGGCCGTCTGTTTGTTTCGACATTTTCGTCATCACTACATCGTTTGCAGATCGTTTTCGATATCGCGCATGAATTTGGTCGCAAGGTTTGTGTATGCGGGCGCTCGATGCAAAAAAATATCGAGATTGCGACCGACCAGGGACTTTTGAAAATACCGCACGGCGGAATGGTCGAATTGGGCGCCGCAAGGGCCTTGGACGACGACGAGATCTGTTATCTAGTTACCGGTTCTCAGGGCGAAATGCGTGCTGCTCTCTGGAATCTCGCAACTTCGACCTATAAGGGTATGGAGATCGAGAAAGGCGACACGGTCGTTCTTTCGGCCCGGATCATTCCCGGAAATGAAAAAGGCATCAGCCGATTGATCGGCCATCTGTACAAACGCGGTGCGAATATCATCGAAGAGAAACGCCGACTCGTTCACGTATCCGGCCACGCCTCCCAAGAAGACATTAAGATCATGGTTGAAACTGCACGGCCAAAATTTGTCGTGCCGATTCACGGCGAATACCGGATGCTATTTCGCCAAAAGGAATTTATTAAGAATCACGTCGCCGGCTACTCGGACGAAGACATAATCCTTATCGAAAACGGCAATGTCCTTGAGGTCGACCAATACGGTGCGACGGTCGTCGAAAAACACGAACTCCATAAGACCTTCATCGACGAAGAATCAATGGAAGAGATCGAATACGATGTGGTCCGCGAACGTAAAAAGCTCGCCTATGGCGGTGCCATCTCGCTTGTTGTCGCTATGACCAAGGGCGAAAATAAAATAAACGGGGAACCGCAGATCACATTCGAGGGCGTTGCCGGCATCGATCCGCTTAATGGTTTTGCTGCTGATGCTCGTAAATCTGTTGCGAAAGCGATCGAGGATATGAAACCGGAACACATTGCAAATCGTGCAATATTCAAAGAAACTCTTCGGATTCACCTAAAGCGATATATTCAGAAGGAGCTAAGCTCAAAACCAGTCATCGTTACGACCGTTGTCGAGGTCTAAATAATAGTTCTCAATGCTGCCGACCGAATCGATCAAAGAACAACTTCTCGATCTCGAAAGACGCTCTCGTTTGCTCGAACCGTCGGCGCATCAACGATTCACAGTTCGTGAAAAGGTAGTCGATTATTCCGAATCGTTTTTGAATAGTATCGAAACTGCCCCGACCTACACCTCTGATGGCGAGAAAGGTATTGGCATTCTCGATTCACCATTTTCAGAAGATGGGATCGGCATAGACGAAGCAATCGGGCTTATCCGTGAGAATGTAGATAAGCCGGGTCTGAATCCGGCTTCAGGCGGTCACTTAGGATACATTCCCGGCGGCGGTATCTACTTTTCGGCTCTTGGCGATTATCTTGCTGATGTATCTAACCGTTATGCGGGCATTTTCTATGCCGCACCGGGGGCCGTGCGAATGGAGAATATGCTCATCCGCTGGATGTGCGATCTCGTCGGTTATCCTTCGGAATCAGCAGGAAATCTGACGACCAGCGGCAGCTTGGCGAATCTGATCGCGGTCGTCGTCGCACGGGATGCGAAGAATATCAAATCCGCAGACGTTCCTCGATCGGTTATTTACCTTTCAAATCAGACACACCACTCGGTGGACAAGGCGATTCGGGTTGCCGGCCTGGGCGAATGTATCGTGCGGCATCTGCCGCTCGACGAGCGGTATCGGATCAGGGCAGAGGCTCTGGACGAACAGATATTGGCAGACCGGGCTGCGGGATTGAATCCGTTCCTCGTCGTCGCTTCAGCCGGAACTACGGATGTCGGCGCAATTGACCCGTTAGCGGCAATAGGCGAGATCGCGTCTCGTAGTGGGCTTTGGTATCACATCGACGCAGCCTACGGTGGCTTTTTTATCCTGACGGAAGAAGGGCGTGACAAACTTCGTGGGATCGATTTGGCCGATTCCGTAATTATGGATCCGCACAAAGGCCTGTTTTTGCCGTACGGGCTTGGCGTCGTGTTGGTGAAAAATGTCGAGGACCTTAAGAAGTCTTATCGCTTTGACGCTCACTACATGCAGGACGCCTTTGCGGGACCTGAAGAGCTTTCGCCGGCTGAGCTTTCGCCCGAGTTGACCAAACATTTTCGCGGCTTGAGGCTATGGCTTCCGCTAAAGCTTCATGGCATCGCTCCGTTTCGAGCATGTCTTGAAGAAAAGCTGCTGCTGGCTAAGTATTTTCGTGCGGAGGTCGAGAAGCTTGGTTTTGAATGTAAAACTGACCCGGAATTGTCGGTTGTCGCGTATAGATATTTACCCAAATCCGGAGACGCGAATCAATTTAACAAGAAGCTACTCGATGCTGTAGTCGCGGACGGCCGAGTCTTTGTTTCTTCAACGATCCTAAACGGAGACTTCACACTTAGGTTTGCTTGTTTGTCGTTCCGAACTCATTTGAAAACCGTGGATACACTCCTTGAGATCCTGCGAAATAAGGCCGCTGAGATACAAGGTCAAATGACAACTTAAAAAGATCACTATGGACTGGAAGAATAAGGCAGTGTTCCTGACGGGAGCATCGAGCGGCATCGGCGAGGCTCTGGCTGTCGAAATGGCGAAGAAGGGAGCGATCCTAGGCCTTGTCGCACGCCGCGAAGAGATGCTCAATGAGCTTGCAACAAAATGCGAAGCCTCGGGGGGAACGGCGCGGATCTTTGCTTGCGATGTTGTTGATGCCGCCGCGTTACAAGCGGCTGCTGATACATTCCGCGAAGAATTCGACCACATCGACATCCTGATCGCCAATGCCGGCATCGGCGGCAACGACGTATCGACACGGTCGTACGAGCCTGAATCGGTAAGGAAACTCGTCGATATCAATTTGCTCGGCAGTGCGAATGCTGTTTACGCGGTCGTCGCGAAGATGATCGAGCGCGGCAGCGGTCACATCGTCGGTATATCGAGTCTTGCCGGTATTCGCGGGCTTCCAAAGTCTGCCGCCTACTCGGCCAGTAAAGCTGGAATGACTGCATTTTTTGAGAGCGTACGGCTTGACGTTGCCAAACATGGGATCGATGTCACTATCATCCAACCCGGATTCATTAAAACTCCGCTAACCGCAGGCCGAGAGTCAAAAATGCCATTCCTGATGGAACTCGATGACGCGATCCCGCTTTTTATCAAAGCTATCGAAAATAGAAAGCGATTCTCAGCCTTTCCGTGGCAGTTAGCGACGATAGTCAGGGCGGGAAGGTTCATACCTTCGTGGCTGTACGATCGCATCGCCGGAAGAGCACGGTACCGCGAATAGCCGCTAATTGATAATTGATAGCTGATAAATGATAATTGGGTAGCAAGGCGAACCCTCCAAATGAACCTATTACAAGCTATCATTCTCGGTATCGTTCAGGGCCTGACCGAATTCATTCCAATAAGTTCAACGGCCCATCTTGTCTTTGCGAGCCGGTTTACCAATCTCTACGACGGTGATGCCGAGATGATCACGGCGACGATGGCTGTGATACAGCTCGGTACGCTTTCGGCCGTCTTTGTATATTTCGCGGGAGATATTTGGGGAATTAGTTCTGCGTTTGTACGCGATCACTGGAATCTCGTTTTCAATCGGCGAAAAATGCGTTTCTCAGGGACGGACGGAGTGCGGCCGATATTCCTCTCCGAAGAGTCGTGGATCGGCTGGCTGATAATTCTCGGCTCGATCCCGATCGGTACGGTCGGTTTTCTTTTCAAAGACTTTATCGAAGGGCCTGGAACGAAGAACCTGTGGGTGATCTCGACGATGCTTATCGTTGTCGCCCTTTTGCTCGTTGTCGCTGAGCGGGTTGGTAGCCAACGCAAAGAAATGCGACACCTTGGCCTCACAGATGCACTGATACAAGGTTTTTGTCAGGTGCTCGCATTGATGCCCGGCGCGAGTCGATCTGGCTCAACGATCATGGGCGGTTTGCTTGCGGGGGAAAAGCGAGAGACGGCGGCCCGGTTTTCATTCTTGCTCTCTATTCCCGCAATCACTGCGAGCGGTTTGCTTGAATTGCGAAAGGCATTGCAAATACTGCCGGCAGAGAGTCTTTTGCCGCTGATCGTAGGCACGCTCGTCTCCGCGATTGTCGGATATTTATCCATCTGGTTCCTGATCTCGTTTCTTAAACGCAATTCGACAGCAGTGTTCATAATCTATCGAATAATTCTTGGATCGACGCTGCTTGTTCTCCTGTGGCTCGGTGTCATAAGCCCGGTTGTTAATTAAGATTTCACATAACATTTCATATGCCGGCAAAACGCTGGACCATCCGTAAACACGACGCCGACGCGGTTAACAAACTGGCGGCTGCGCTTAACGTTAAGCCTCTTGTTGCCGCTCTCCTCATTGCCCGCGGCCATGACACGCCTGCAAAATCATTCGAATTCCTCAATCCATCACCAGAACATCTTCACGAACCCTTTCTTCTGAAGGGTATGCGTGAAGCAGTCGATCGCATTCAGAAGGCGATTGAAAAGAAAGAGAAGATCATGATCTGGGGTGACTACGATGTGGACGGCACGACCGGCACGGTTTTGCTGCGGAAAATGTTGTCGCTGCTTGGATCCGAATCGACATTTCACGTTCCAAACCGCTTTACCGAGGGTTACGGCATCAATATCCCGGCGCTCGAACAGGCGCAAAAGGATGGCGTTTCGTTGGTGATCAGCGTCGATTGCGGGATTCGCAGTTTCGAACCACTCGAATGGGCTCAGGCTCACGGTCTCGATGTGATCGTGACGGATCATCATCTTTCCGACGAAGTTCGCGGCAACCCTCCTGGTATCGCAGTCGTGAATCCGAATCAACCAGAGTGCCGCTATCCGGACAAACATCTTGCCGGCGTTGGCGTTGCTTTCAAGTTAGCTCATGCTTTGCTTCGTGAAAACGGTCTCGAAAGCGAGGTTCCCGGATTCTTGAAAATCGCTGCTATCGGCACTGTTGCCGACGTAATGGAGCTGACCGGCGAAAACCGTGCGATCGTCGCCCTAGGCCTGCTCGATCTGCCAAAGACCGATAATTGGGGCCTAAAAGCATTGATGGAGGTCTCCGATTGTCGCTCGGATATGACTAGTTATCATATCGGTTTTCGTATTGGCCCGCGCATCAATGCGGCTGGACGAATGGATGTTGCTCGTCACGTTGTCGAGCTATTCGAGGCAACTGGTTACGGAACGGCTCGTGAACTCGCCACTTTGCTTGACAGCCGCAACCGCGAACGACAACAGGTTCAGCAGAAGATAACCGATTTAGCGCTGACCGAAACCGAATTACACGACGGCCGCCATTTCGTTGTTGTCGCCGGTGAAGGCTGGCATCAAGGCGTGATCGGCCTCGCAGCTTCTCGTATCGCCGAAAAGCTGTACCGCCCGACGATCGTACTTTCGATAAAGGAAGGATTCGGCCACGGCAGTGCTCGAAGCATCGCTGGTTTTCATCTACTCAACGCGCTAGATTCGTGCAAAGACCTGTTCGAACAATACGGCGGGCATGCGGCGGCGGCAGGAATGAAAATAAAGGTCGAACACATCGAGGATCTGCGAGTCAGAATGAACGAGCATGCGGCCAGCATGCTTTCCGACGAGGATCTAATTCCGGAACTGAAGATCGATGCGTTGGTTACTTCTCAGTCACTCGGTCTTGACCTCGTCGAGGACCTTGCCCCGTTTGAACCGTTTGGTGCGGGCAATCCAAAACCGATCTTCGTTACGCGGGATCTAATTCTAAGAGACGAACCCTTCGTAATGAAAGATAAGCATCTGAAGCTAAAACTACTCGGTGACGACAATAAGGTATTCGAGGCTGTATGGTGGGATGGGGTCGAGCGATCAAAGGGGCAAACTCTCAAACCCAATACTCGCATCGAATTAGCCTACGTGCCCGAGGCGAATACATGGCAGGGAAACAGACGGCTGCAACTTGTCGTCGAGGATTTAAGAGCGGATAATTAATCTACGTGCCCCAAAACGATACCCAAACATCAACGGACTACAGCCTCCGGGCAAAGATGCCTCAAATTCTTCGCGCGGTTGTCATTGCGGCGATCGCGGTGACTGTTTTTGTTGTTGTCGTGGGGTTTTACCGTGAAAGATCGACGACGTCGTTCAAGCTAAAAGGCGAGCATGCACAGCTTTCAAAAGATGTTGTTGCCGAGGTAAATGGCTACGAACGCCTCGAATCCGACAACGGTATCAACAAATATTACATTAAGGCCGATCACGCAAAGACCTTCGCTGATAAGCACCAGGAACTAGATAATGTCTATCTGGAGGCATACGATACGACCGGAACGGCGAGCAACAAGATGACTGCCGAATCGGCCATCTACATCCCCGAGGAAGACAAGAATTTCACCGCTTACTTAAAGGGAAACGTCAATATAGAGACCACCGATAGCCTAAAGATCAAAACGGAACACATAACGTACACGCGAAAGAATGAGACCGCCGAGGCGGATGAGGCGATCGAATTCGAGCGCGAAAATGTAAAAGGCAAATCCTTCGGTGCGACGGTTAGGATGGCCGAAAAGCGCCTCGAGCTGCTTCGTGATGTCGAGATCGAAACGTTTGAATCGCCCGAGCTTTCGAAGTCGAATATTCGCTACGCAAAGATCAATGCGGGCTATGCAAGCCTGGATCAGATCGCAGGTAAGATCGATCTGGATCGTGAGGTCGCTATAAACATCATTTCGAAAGTTACGGGTAGTGGGGCGGCAAGAACGACTGATCTTAAGTCGAACCGCGCGTTGGCTTTTTTTAAGACTGCCGAAGGCAAGGATCCGCAGATAAGCAGGTTTGAGATGTTTGAGAATGTGCGGATCGCATCGACCGATTCGGGCCAGGTTCCAACAAATGTTGAATCGGGATATGCGATGTACGACAAGGATGCGGACCGTTTCGAGCTTAAAGGTGGTGTACGCATTTCGACGACCGCGAATGATAAGGCTACGGACATTCGAGCGTCGGAAGCCGTATTCGAGCAATCCGCACATAAAGTCGCTCTGACCGGCGGTGGCGAGATCACGCAGGGTGGCGACTACCTAAAGGGCGATTCTATCTACGCCGATCTTTTCCCCGGAAACAGCGTCAAGGAAGCGGTTGTTCGCGGGGATGGGCTGGCGCGGCAGGTTTCGCCCGAGCGGACGATGACAATATCTGCGCCTGAGTTAAACGCGGCTTTCAGCGAATCACGCTCGCTGCGGTCGGCAAATGCCATAGGCCAAAGCACTGCCGAATTGATACCCGCAGATGCGAACGCATATACGCGAGTCGTGCTCAACTCTGTACGCGGGATCGGACTTTCGTTCAAAGGCGAGGGTTTGCTCGACGCGATGCGAACAGATGGCCGTACGACGATCAATCTCAGCGTGCCAAATAATAAAGCAGACGCCGCCAACAAGCGTGTGACTGCCGATGCTGTCAAGACAACATTTGCCGCAAATGGCAAGGACATCATCCGTGCCGAGGCCGTAGGTAATGCCGAACTTTTTGTCGAGCCGCTCAACGCAGGCGTCAGGAATTATCGTACCACCGTGAATGCTCCTAGGTTTGACTGCGAATTTTTCCCGACCGGCAATAATGCAAGATCGTGTGTCGGCGGACGAAAAGCAAAGGCATTGCGGGTTCCGTCGATACGAGCCGCCGGGCGTGGCAACCAAACGCTGACTGCAGACCAACTCACGGCGAGATTTAACGAAACAAGCAAAGACGTCGAAGTTTTGGACGCTAGCGGCTCGGCTAAATTTGTCGAACTCGACCGAAACGCGATCGCACACCAAATGGCATTTACACAAGCTGACGAAGTTGTCCGGCTGCGAGGTGGCGAGCCAACGGTGTGGGATTCGCGTGCCAGGGCAAAGGCTGGTGAGATCGATTGGGATACGCGAAAAAATAGATCCTACCTGCGTGGTGGCGTACGTACGACTTATTATAGCCGCATGCAAATGAAAGACTCGACGCCGTTTGCGGCATCTGATAAACCGGTTTTTGCGACATCTTCACAAGCCGAATTTGACCATGCAGCGGAGACTGCCCTTTACACGGGAAACGCCCGTGCCTGGCAGGAAGCCAACTACGTTCGTTGCGACCGCTTGTCTATCGATCAGGTCGCCGGAAAAATCTTTGCCGATGGAAATGTCCAAAGTCTGCTCTACAACGCTAAAATGAAGCAGCGCGGCAAGGAATCGATCGTGACGGTCACCGCCTCAGCAGGATCGATGGCCTATGATCGCGACAAGCGGCTGCTGCAATACAGAACCAACGTCGATATTCGACAGGGAACCGATCGTTTGACCGCGGGGATGGCTGATGTATATTTGAGCGAGGTAAACGAGGTTTCCCGCACGGTCGCCGAGACCAACGTCGTTATCACTCAGCCGGGCCGCAAAGCCACGGGTGATTGGGCCCAGTATACTGCCTTGGATGAATCGGCGATCATCCGGGGCAATCCGGCAACGGTAAACGATGCCGAGAATGGTTCGACTCAGAGCGGAGAGCTTACCGTAAACATGCGGGACAATCGCGTCGTGAGCGAGGGCAAGGTAAAACAGAACACCTCGGGACGAATTCGTTCCGTTTACAAGACAAAGCCAAATCAGTAGTGAGCGAAACCAACGGCAAAGGTCAGATTTCGAGCAACGGCAACCCGCCGCCGCGGATGCCTGCGGCGCTTTCGGCTGAGAATCTGCAGAAGACTTACGGCAGGCGGCGAGTCGTCGATGATGTAAGCGTTAATGTCTGCGAGGGCGAGGTCGTGGGTATCTTAGGAGCGAATGGAGCAGGCAAGACAACGACTTTTTACATGCTGGTCGGCCTCGAGAATACCGAAAAAGGAAGCATCAGCCTCAAGGGTCGTGACGTCACCAGATTGCCAATGTACCTACGGGCACGCCTTGGGATTGGCTATTTGCCTCAGGAGGCATCGGTCTTTCGTAAGATGACGGCAGAACAGAATATTCTGGCGGTTCTTGAAACAATGAAAATGACGCGAGCCGAGAGGTTAGCACGGCTTGAGGAGCTGCTCGAGGAGTTTCACATTACACATGTCCGCAAGACTCGCGGAGATTCGCTCTCAGGCGGAGAACGACGGCGTGTCGAGATCGCGCGGTGCCTCGCGACCGAGCCGCAATTTATCTTGCTCGACGAACCATTCGCCGGGATCGATCCGTTGGCGATCGACGATATTCGAGCGATCATTCTCTATCTCAAACGTCAGGGGATCGGAATACTGATCACTGATCATAACGTTCGTGAAACACTAGATATCACCGACCGTGCTTACATTCTGTCTGAGGGCAAGATACTTCGGAGCGGCAGCCCTAAGGAGTTGATCGACGACCCGGACGTCCGTCGGCTCTATCTTGGTGAAAGATTTACGCTTTAGCCCCTCTAATTCTTTTCATTTTCATTTATTTCCCGGTATAATCTGGTTTAGGAACAGTTTTTGCAGTAGGTTCCGCAAATGACCGTCGGTTCGGCGCCTTTCCGATCGGAATATGTCTTCCTTACGGCTATCCACACAGCTTCAGCAAAAGATGGTGCTCACACCGCAATTGCGGCAGCGCATCGAAATGCTGCAGATGAATTCGCTCGAACTCAACGAATTGATCGAGCAGGAACTCGTTGCCAATCCCATTCTCGAAGAAGTTCAGCCCGGCGAAGAAGTACAGGAAATAGGCGACAACATTCTCGACCAAAATTCCGACGGACAAGATCATGGCCTCGAAAATGAGGCGGCTCAGACCGGCGATGCGACCGGCGTTGACATAGACGCCGTGATCCCCGAGGGCTCCAGCCTCAACGGAAACGCTGAGTCTGCAGCGAGCGATAGCGACGGTGACGACGAGTCTTTTGGTGACGCTTCTGATTCTTTTGACGAGATTGACTACGGACGTGAATTTCAGGATTATCTGGACCCCGGATATCGTACGCAGGAGATCGAATATAAGGACGACGCCCCGAGTTTCGAGCAATTCTTAACTCACTCTCCGACATTGAGCGAGCATCTTGAGTGGCAGCTTAATCTTCTTGGCCTTAACGACCGTATTGAGGAGGCGGCCATCCAGGTGATCGGTAACCTCGACGATGACGGGCGTCTGATGGCCTCGATCGATGAAATAGCCTCGTCCTGTCGGGTTTCGGTGGAAGAGGTCGAAGCGGCCCGCAATGCTGTGATGCAGCTCGATCCGGTCGGCTGCGGAGCCTATGACGTAAATGAGTGCCTGCTCGCCCAGTTGAAATCTATGGGCGAGACCGATACGCTAGCCTGCCGTCTGGTAACTGAACACCTCGAGGACCTGCAGCCCCATCGTTTGCAGCATTTGGCCAAAGCAACCGGCATTGGCGTGCACGCTCTCGATCGAGAGATCGCGCGTATCCGTGACCTTGATCCATATCCCGGACGCCGGTATACGTCGGAAGATCCTGTTTTTGTATCACCCGAAGTTTATGTCGAAAAGCTGGATGAGGATTACGTGATCTTCTTTGCCGATGACGGTAGCCCGCGGCTTCGCATCAGCCCGACATACAACAGTATGCTCGTGCAGAATGATACATCGAAGGAGACAAAGGATTTTATTAAAGATAAGGTGCGATCCGCCGTTGACCTTCTGCGAAATATCGAGCACAGGCGACAGACGATCTATCGCGTCGTCGAGTGTATCGTCCAGCGACAGCGGGATTTTCTCGAGAATGGTGTGGAGAAGATCAAGCCAATGATGCTCAAGGATGTCGCCGAAGACATCGGTATGCATCTTTCTACGATCTCTCGTGTTGTAAACCGTAAGTACGCTCATACTCCGCAAGGCGTCATTGAGTTAAGAAGGTTCTTTAGCGAAGGGATGTTAAATGAAGAGGGCGAAGAGGTTTCGACCCGTATCCTAAAATTGAGGATCAAGAAATTAGTCGAGGAAGAGGACACAAAGTCTCCTTTGACTGACGACCAAATAGCAAAAGTACTAAGCAAGGAGGGCGTGAAATTATCGCGTCGGACGGTTGCAAAGTATCGCGACCAAATGAACATACCAGGCTCACGCGAACGCAAAACTGTAATATGAAATTTGAATTCACGGGACGTCATATCGACGTAACACCGGCACTTCGGACACACGTCGAGGAACATTTCGCTAAGATCGAGCATCTTTTTGACGGGCGTCCCCCAAAGGTTCATGTAATTATTGAGGTAGAACGTGGGCGACATCGATCGGAAATGATCATCAATTGGCGTAATGAGGTTCTCACAGCCGAATCAAGTATTTCTGACATGTACCAATCGTTGTCGCAAACGATAGGAAAGATCGAGAAACAAGCCCGAAAACTTAAGGATAAGGTCATCGACAAGTCCCACAAGGCTACAAAAGCAGCAGCCTTAACCGCTCCATCGGATCATGCAGACAAGATTGCAGCGGCCCCGAAGATCCTCAGATCGAAAGGCCTGGCCTCAAAACCAATGTCGGCGGATGAGGCTGCGATCGAATTGGATTCCGGCGAACAACAGTTTGTGATTTTTAGAAATTCGAAAGACGGAAGGGTCAGCGTGATATTCCGACGAAAGGATGGCAATTACGGGCTTGTCGAAGGATAAAACGACGATTCACGGTGTATTGGTAGTGGTTTTCGACGTTGGCGTTCTGATCTTTGGCGATTCGGGAACGGGCAAGACGGACCTTGCCCTCGAATTGATTGAGCGAGGCCACAGGCTGATCGCAGACGACGTAGTCGAGATCGAATGCACGGACGAGCGGCTAATTGGACAAGCTCCCGAACGGTTTACCGGCCTCCTGGCGGTCAGCGGCGTCGGCATTGTCGATGTCAGGGAGACGTTTGGTTCCGATGCCGTGCAGGACAAATGCCGGATAGACGTTTGTGTCGAACTTCGTGTAGATTGTTCGAGTGAACTCTTTACTCAGGAATCGCCGCTTCACTTACTTGATATACAGATTCCGAAGTTCATATTTTCGCCGACTGCCGGTCGAAATTTGAGATTACTGATAGAGACTGCAGCCAAAACGTTCGGTACACAAGGGCTTAGAACGGGCGAATTGATCGCGTCGCACAATTTGGCCGTACGCTCCGTTGGCGGGAATTGATCTATGGCGAAGAAATCGCGTGAAAATCGGCACCTGCCGGCATTCGTCATCATAACCGGACTCAGCGGATCAGGAATGAGTTCGGCAACGAATTCGCTAGAGGATCTTGGCTATTTTTGCGTTGATAACCTGCCGTTGACGATGCTCTCGACTTTTGGACGGCTGCTTATCCCCGGTGATGACCGGGCAGCCGCCATCCAAAAAGCAGCACTTGTAATTAACATTCGCGAACGCCAATTCCTGTCCGATTTTCCAGGTGAACTGAAAAAGCTCGCCAAGCGCAATCTCGCTCCTTTCGTTGTATTTTTTGAAGCTTCAGACGATGTTCTTCAACGGCGGTTTTCCGAAACACGCCGGCCTCATCCGGCCGACAATGGCAAAGGCTTGCTCTCAGCGATTCGCGGTGAACGCAAGGCCCTAAACGAGATCCGCAAGCTCGCTGACCTGATCATCGATACATCTGACCACACGATCCATACATTGCGACATTTTCTAGTGCAGAAGTTTAGTGGCCGCGAGGACGGTGTTCCATTGAAGGTCGAGGTTATCAGCTTTGGCCATAAATACGGTACGCCGCGCGGTGTTGACCTTCTTTTTGATGTGCGGCACTTGCCAAACCCGTACTTTCAGGACGACCTAAAACATTTGACAGGCGAAGACGCCGAGATAATCAAGTATTTCGATAAGAAGCCCGAGGTTGCCGAGACGATCGAACGCTTTAATGATCTGCTCTATTATTTGCTGCCGCGCTATCAACGGGAAGGTAAATCGTATTTGACGATCGGTATCGGCTGCACCGGCGGACGGCACCGGTCGGTGAGAGTCGCAAACAGCATCCGCAAAGCCCTAAAGGCCAAAGGCTTTGACGCTTCGGTAACGCATCGCGATATGCAGAAATAGCTTTAAGGAACAATGGCTATTTCATTGATAACATTATGAATAGAATAGGTGGGGTAATTGTCTCGCACGGACAGGTTGCGAATGAGCTGGTGGCCGCGGCTGAAGCGGTGGTTGGCGATCTTAACCATGTTACGGCTGTATCCATCGGTTGGCATGATGACGTCGAAATGGCAAAAGACGAGATCGAACGGGCTATCAAGCAGGTTTCGGCCGGAGTGGGCGTTTTGATCTTGACGGATATGTTTGGCGGCACGCCGACCAATATTGCGGCGATGTTTCTAAAACGTGATGAGATCGAGATAGTCACCGGTGTGAATCTTCCAATGGTAATCAAACTGGCGTCAAATACAAGAGATATCGGCTTGATGGCCCTCGCCCAGGAGGTCGAGGCTCAGGGAAAAGAGGCGATCTGTCGTGCCGGAGTGCTGCTCGAGCCGGTAAAACTGAAGAAAGATGCTTGAGCGGCGGCTATCGGTCATTAATGAACTTGGATTGCACGCCCGGGCTGCCGCTAAGCTGGTTCGCCTCGCTCGTGGTTTTAGCTGCACGATCACTTTGTTAAATGAGGAAACTGGCGTTACTTCTAACGCAAAATCTATCCTAAGTTTGTTGTATCTGGGCGCGGCCTACAGGACAAACATCGTGCTTACCACCGATGGCGAGGACGAAGCGGAAGCCGCCGACAAGGTCGAACAGCTTTTTGTCGAGGGCTTTGGTGAAATGTAGTTTTTATGACAGAAAAGAAAGTTGGGATTTTGGGTGTACCGCTCGGCTTTGGTGCGGGGCAAACGGGTAGCGAGCTTGGCGTTAATGCGATGCGGCTGACGCGGTTTCGCGGGAACAGCCTGGCGGAACATATCCGTGCCCAGGGATATGAAGTTACGGACCACGGCGATGTCGCGATCGTTCAACCTGAGGATGCACGCGTTGTTGAAAACCCAAAGCACCTCGCCGAGATGGTTGCATCAAGCCTAAATGCAATTGCCTCACTCGGTAAAATCCTGGCCAAAGATGAATTTCCGATCATCCTAGGCGGAGACCATGCCATTGCGATCCCGACATTCTCGGCGGTCGCTAGCCACTACAAACAACTGGGAAATGAGATCGGCCTGATATGGTTTGACGCACACGCGGATATCAACACCCCTGAGACTTCGCCATCGGGCAACATCCATGGAATGCCGCTTGGCGTCATACTGGGTCACGGCAACCCTGATCTCGTCAATCTCTGCGGCTACGCACCAAAACTCAATCCCAAATATTTTGCTCACGTCGGTGCACGTGACATCGATCCAGGCGAACGCTCACAAATAGAGAAGCTCGGGCTTCGAGATCGTTTCTTTACGATGAGCGACATCGACAAACGCGGCATGGCGGAGTGCGTCCAGGACGCGGTCGCTATTGCATCCCAAGCTCCCGGCGGTTACGCCGTGACGTTTGACATCGATATGATCGACCCGCGTTTCGCACCCGGCTCGGGCACGCTGGTCCGCGGCGGCACGACCTATCGCGAAGCCCATCTCGCCCTCGAAATAATCGCCGCCCACGGCGGAATGCGTTCGTTCGAGATCGTCGAAGTCAATCCTCTCCTCGACCAAAGCAACATCACCGTCGAACTCGCCTGCGAGCTGATCCTGTCGGCATTGGGTAAGACGATCTTGTAGTCTGGTCGGTAAGCGTTGGTGGAATGTCATTGTCTCACTCTCACGTTGAGGGAATTGTGGTTGCGATGTTCCAGGTAATAACTGCACATCTTCGTGGCTACGAATCTATTTCCGTTATCCAAATATCATCACCTGACCCCAGCTTTTGTGGTTGATTGTTTACTCTAAACTCCAGAAACTCTTTGAGTAGTTTTTTGACCTTCAAAAGCCCCTTCCTATCGGTAAGTTCTAGATAATCGCCTGAAGTCGACACATTCACACTCAATTGCATTCTTACCAGCTTCCCATGTTGAACAGAATGAAGCAAGAACATTGTCGCCTTTTCATCATTAACACCATCGCAATAGTAATAGAATTCCTTCAATGTTGGCTGTGTGAAGAACTTGCCCGCCACTAATTCAGTATCGTTGCTGCCCGCCAAAGTCGCCGGATCAATAATGAATGTTTCGTCATTAAGAACATTTTTGTATTCATACTGAATATTGGGCGGTGTTACGTAGACACTCTCATCAACGATTAGCCGTTGAGGAAGAACCGCCCGCTGCTCCCAGTATAAAAAACAGAAGTCAACGACTCTGATTTGTGGCTCGGACCCAGGTATTAGGAGCAAAGTATTGTCCATCATTTTCCATGCCCCTTGTTGAGGTGTAAGAGTTGCCCGCTTAAACATTCCATTTTCATCTACGTTAGGAATATTTGGTAGTGGTACAGGAGATACCAACTGAGTAAAAGGTCGTAGTAGATCAGTGATTTTCAAATCCGAGTATCCTGTAAACCGAATATTCTCCATCTGATATCGCAAAGTCTCGAATTCCTCAGAATATTGAAACACCCACTCTCCATTCGTTCTGAAACCAACCGGTTTAATGACTACAAAAGACAGGAAAACGCTTGTGAATAAATCATCAGGCATTTGTTCGACTTGTTTCAATGTAAACAGTTCAATTCCGTGTCTCGAAGCTACGTCTTTCGCCCCGCTTTGGTAACCATTAGGACAGACAATTATGGCTTTATTTGCATGCTTGTCTCGCGATTTTGTAACAAATGCTTCTACATGCGTTGCCTTAATCGGTGACGCCCAGTCACGACATTCAATGAGTGTCACGTAGTCATAAAAGCCTTGCTTAAATCGGATGGTTACGTCGAATTGCCGCCCCTTTATCTTTTCGTCCCAAACAACTTCCGCCCCCAGCATTTCTGCTTCGTGAATCTTTTTGATGATTTTTTCAAAGCTCTGCCATTTCGGCGTTGTGCTTACAGTCTTTTTTTTCTTTGGTTTAGTCGTTCGTGTTCGTGATTTTGGCATGATTGACATTATTCTATTCTTGCTATACTTAACCATCAACGTACGATGAACTTACCAGGCTTGATTTTCTTCAAAGACAGGCATATATTTTCGACACAAGGGGATTTTGGGTTTTAACGACTAACAATTAGCCCCGAAAAATAAGGCTCCAACACCATAGGTCAGTTCGGATGAAAACAATAAAGATAGTCAGTCTTTTCTTGTTCGTCGTTGCGGTATCGTCAACTGTTTGTATCGCACAGAAGGGAGCGGCTGCGCGCTCCGCTGCCGCAAAGACAGCTCAAGAGAAGGCTCAAAGGGCAGCCGATGAAGAATCTGTCCGAAAAATGTCCGATCCGGGCGCGGACACAGCCTTTGTTGTTGCGACAAAGGCAAACATTCGGGAAGAACCAAATAAGACAAGTCGAATCCTGCTCGAAGTTGAACGAGGCGAAGCACTTTCACTAATTGAACGAGAACCGACTGGAGCGTGGTATAGGGTGATTCACGTCGCCAGTGCGATTGAGGGATGGATCGATCAAAGCGTGGTCGTGACGAAACTCACTTCTAATAGATATACCGCACCAGATTTTGAAGAAGAGGTAAGCGATTCTTATTCAAATCCGACTGTCAAAATCACGAATCAAGAGAGGGCGACAGATTTGAATCTGCGTATGAACGGCGTTCTATACATCATAAAGGCTGGCACTACTCGCTCGTTCGCATTACCGCCTGGTCCCTACGAATATTACGGATGGTCGCCCGGCGTCCGCGCCACATTTGGTAAAAGCAATCTCTCGAAGGGAACTATTTACTCGTGGACGTTTTTTATTCGACGTCGATAGGTTGTTTAATGAAGAAGATTGCTGAAGCCATTGTCGAAATTTACCTAGCTCTAGGCGACTTTTCCTTTATCATCAGCATCAAGTTTGGGATTCTTGGCATTTTTGTCTTGGCCTATAACCTTAACCAATATTTGAGTGGGCAGAGTCCGAGCATCTCCTTGCCTGTTGCTTTTCTTGTCGCAGCCTATACGTTCATCACGACACTGCCGTGGCTTTCTGGAATCTATTTGAAAGTTAATGACAATTCAGAAAGAAAACGGAAGCACCAGAATCCCCAGTTTCTCTCGATTATTCAGCAGAAGATCAAGTTAGATAAACCGCTAGATGCTCACGAAGAAGAGTTCATAACGAAAAGTATTACCCAAAGGCTTCAAACCGGTGCAGCGATAAGCGTTGAGGAAGAAGCATATTTTCTTCTTAACGATTTGGAGCGATTCGAGTATTTCCTATTTCGTTATCCCGACGACAGATTTGCGCGTATGTTTGACTATTTCGCATCGACACTAAATGATGATGGCATCAAGTTGATTTTCTCCAAAATCCCGACGCGCATGACAAAATATATTAAAAGCGGGAAAATGAGTGATGCCGCTCTATTAAGAGTTCAAGGACTCTTTAGTAGTCATTGACCGATCACGTTTCCGACAAACCACACCCTTTGCATCACGCGCCGTGAGATAATAAAATTTCTTTTTGCCTTCCTCTTATTATGAAAACACGCGTCGGAGTTATTTTTGGTGGCCGCTCGGGTGAGCATGAGATATCGATTCGTTCGGCGAAAACGGTTATCGAGAATATCGACAGCAATAAATACGAGGTCGTTCCAATCGCCATAATGAACGACGGGTGTTGGCTCTCCCCAGCAGAGTCGGTCAGGCAGTTTCCGGATCACACGCAGAAGGTTTTTCGCGACAGCCAGGGCGAGGCTTCGGAAGCGCTCATTACGGTTTCAGGTGATGCCACTATCGATCCGTTTACGGTTTTGGTCGAGATGGATGGGGAGAAGAGCGGGCGAGGGCGTCCGCGTACCGTCATTTTTCCGGTGCTTCATGGGACATATGGTGAAGACGGCACGATCCAGGGGTTGTGTGAGATGGCTGACCTACCGTATGTCGGGTGCGGCGTGCTGGCCTCGTCGTGCGGGATGGATAAGGTGTTCATGAAAACTCTGTTTCGCGACGCCGGGCTTCCGATGTGTAAATATGTCTGGTTTCTTCGTGGCGAATGGGAAGCTAATCGTGATGCAACATTGAATCAGGTTGAAACGAAGCTTGGATTCCCATGTTTCGTAAAGCCGGCAAACCTCGGTTCGTCTGTCGGCATCACAAAGGCCACCGACCGCCAATCTCTGGCAACCGCGATCACCATCGCCGCCGAATACGACCGCAAGATCATTGTCGAAGAAGGCCTCGAGATGCGCGAAATCGAATGTGCCGTGATGGGCAACGACCATCCTGAGGCGAGCCTGCCCGGCGAATATCTCATACGCGACGGATCGAAGGCGTTTCTTGATTACACAGAAAAATATTCCGGCACGGGCAATAACGAGTTCGTCGTTCCGGCACCGATCTCTGACGAGCTGGTCGTACGGATCAAGCAGATGGCCGTCACAGCCTTTAAGGCGGTCGACGGTTCAGGGCTGGCTCGCGTGGATTTCTTTTTGCGGAATGACAACGGAGCTTTGCTCGTCAACGAGATAAACACAATGCCCGGCCTGACGGACGCATCGGGATTTCCGAAGATGTGGGCCGGATCGGGAAAACCATTTCCACAAGTAATTGACGAACTGATAGAACTTGCCATCGCACGACACGCCGACAAACTCCGAAACAAAACGAGCAGATCGTGATCTATTTTGCTCTGGGTGCTTTGTAGCCTTTGCGGGCCCGGATCGTGAGATTCGGACGCGACACGAGAACTTCGATCGCCCGCCATTGCCCGTCCTTTTTCGTATTTGAGGGGGCGTAAGCGATTGTATACTGGACACCGAGCTCGGCCACGATCGACTTAAAAGCATCACGCATTGCGAGTCCTCCTGGTGTTGCGATAAACTTCCCACCCGTTTTCTCAGCAAAATTCTTTAGTACACCTTGGTTCTGTCGCCGACCGGAGCTGTTGTCGTTGATCGCCGACATGTCGACTGTATAGATCGTACAACCCGTGGCTAAGGCTGCTTGTAAAGCTTTGTCGGCACTCTTGCCGCTCATTGTATCGGCTCCGTCTGAGAGTACGATGATCGCTCGTCGCTTTTCGGTTCGTTTTGACAGGATCTCCGCGGCCTTGTAAACGGCATCGTTGAGCACGGTCATTCCGTCGGACTTGAGGTCAAATACCTGTTCGCGTATATCTCGGCTATTAGAGAAATCCTGGACCATCAGAACCTTCGAGTCAAAATTATAGATCGCCGTAAAATCATCCGGCCTGAGACCGGCGAGAAACTGTATCGCCGCGGCCCGGGCCAGCGAAACGCGATCTTCCATACTGCCCGAGGTATCGAGAAGTATCACCGCTGCGAAGGGCGTCTCTTCAGCATCAAAGGATTCGATCTTTTGCTCTACGCCATCCTCGAATATTCTAAATAGCTTACGCTCCAGCCCGGAGACGGCCTTGCCGCTCGAATCTCCTACCGACGCATTTATGACCACGATAGACGAATCGATGCTGATAATGTCGTCGTCACTCTGGGCAAGAATATCAATGGAAAGGAATGAAACCGTAAGGAGAAATAGGACAAGTCTGACTGGCTTCATTTATCGATGATTGAGCTAATTTGCGAAACGTAGAAAGCGGGCCAAACGAAGCACTGCGTTGCTGCTCTGGATCGCGGCGGCAGAAATCGAGAATCTGGTTGTCTTTTTCAATTCATCTATCAATGAAACGGTTGCGTTGCGAAGTGTCTTTACGGCTTCTCTTGGCGACAATCTACTCGGTGTATTTTGCCTATCGGTTTTATCGCTATCGTCATCATCGCCGCCGAGTTCGCCACGGATCTTCTTTACGAGTTTCTCAACAGTTGCGACTTTGGCGTATTCCCGCTCCGAGAGACTTCCGCCATTTTCGACCACTTTTTCGAGTTCTTCTGTGAGTTTGAGAGCTTCGTTCCCACGGTCGAGCATCTCTTGATAGTCCTTCTTTTCCTGATCGATCCGCATCTTGACCAGGGTTTCTTTGAAACTTTTTGGCTGGTCATCCCTAGTATCGCCGGATCTTGGAATAATGGAGCTAGTATTATCCGCCTGTTGGGTGAGGCCCGCGATACTGGCCATCAAGATCACGGCAGCAACGAATAAGAATTTGGAGAATCGACAAAGCATATCGCTAAATACAAAAGACTACGGTTTGTCTGTATCCTGAGTCGGGTTAGGAGAATTGCCGGTTACCGCCTCGACCAATTTGGCCAAAAAGTCATCTTCTGCGACACCGGAGCTGCGTACCGTCACCCATTCGGACGATAAACCGTTGCCGGCACGGCCTTCGACCTTGGCATTGACCGTTACGTTATTCTGAATCCCATCGATCGACTGCACCTCGATCGTCAGTGTGTACTGAGCCCGCGTCCACGAAGATTCTGACGATTCGAGAATTGCGTATCTGCTCAGTTCGCTTTGAGTGATCACGGAGCCTTTGGCAAACACGAAAGGCTGGGTGATGATGATCCCGTCTTTGGGCCGGGAAGACATCTCGTCCACTACTATCTTCTGCTCGCGTAGAGTGTCTACGATAGTTGCGATCAGCACATCGCGACGTGAATTAAGTTTGTAGGGATTCGGAAGCTGTCCGCGGACCCTGGTTTTTCCTTTGCCCCAGTCGAAAGATCTCGTGACGTCGTTGGTGCGCGTCGTGACCTTGTTCCCACTATCCTTGATGGTCTGTGTCTGGGAATCGACTCCTTTTTGGGCGTAAGTGACGCTGAACAACCCGATAGCCATCGGAATGAGCCAAAAAAGTTTGCGAAACCGGGATTCCATACAATTAATATAAACCAAATGCGGTTATCTTGAAAGAATTTGATGATCTGACGGGAGAAATAGTTGTAATTCTAGGTGGGCGGCTTGATGGATCCGTTCTGTAATTCCCACAGCAAGAGATGCTTTAGAAATGCATGATGAGCGGAAAATCGAGCAATACAATAGCCCGGCATGCCATCCAGAAACCCGGCCTTTAGAATAAACGATGAAAAGAACGCCAAAGGAGCGGCAGTGATAAGCTTCAATACCGACGTGCGACGTCCTCGATCAAACATCTGTCGGGCGGCGAGAGGAGCATATCGTTCTCCGATCATTCTGTGATGATCACTCGCATCATCGACAGTTATGTGAACGATATCTCCATTCAGTTTCTGAGATGTTTCACCTTCATTTAACTTAAATGATTCGTGGATCAGAGCATCGCTCCATCGGCCTTTTCGTCGATCAAAGAGTCGCATTTGCCAATCCGGATACCAACCGGAATGCTTGATCTGACGGCCCATATAAGATGACGATCGGGGTATTCGGTAGCCGGCCGAAGCGGGTTCGCGTCCGGCGTCACGAAGTTGTTTAATCTCTGCGGAGAGATCCGGAGAAACCCGTTCATCCGCATCGAGGCTAAAGATCCAATCGAATTCAGCGGCATCGACACCAAACTGCTTTTGGGCTGAAAACCCGGGCCATTGTCGTGTTATTACCCGCGCACCGAGCGAATCGGCGATCTCCTTTGTCCTATCTTTGCTTTCCGAATCGATAACGAGCACCTCGTCGGCCCAATCCACCGACGAAATGGCGTCGGCGATCTTGCTCTCCTCATTACCGGCAATTATCACGGCCGAGATCTTCATCGGTATGATTTTGGCAGACTTGTGGCAAAACTAAAAGTGCCGCAAACGCGGCACTCGTAGTGGAGATGTTGACTGGATCTATTTCGGATCCAGCGGTGATGAGATCGTAATGTTATTCACGCGAAAGGCCGTCGACGTCACTTGTTGTAGCGTCGCAAGCGCTTTGTTGTAGTCAGTTTCGGCCCTGATCTCGGCGTTTCGCGCGTTGGTGAGCGAATTTTCACGCTGAAAGAGAATGAACGTTGTCGATTTACCGGATTCGTAGAGCTTGCGTTCACCTTCGAGTTGGATCTCCGCACTCTCGCGGGCACGCCGGGCGGTCAAAACACGCTGCCGTGAGGTCTCGACCGCCTGCACCGCATTTCTAACTTCGACAATGACGGCCTGCTCCTGGCCTCGTGTCTGGGTCTGCAGTTGGTGCTCCTGGATCTTCGCTCCGTCGAGATTGGCTTTTGCCGTGCGATTACGCCAGGGGAACGAGATCGTCACGCCTACCGAGAAATTTGGTGCGTCGCTGCGGAAGATATTCGCGAGCGAGCGATTAAATCCGCCGAAAAGGAATGAAGGCGATGCCGGGATCACAACTGTTGGATTTACAAAGATCGGCAGTCCAACGCTGGTCCGGGTGGCATTCAAATTATTGAAAAGAAATAGATCCGCAGTACTTGTTATTATATTCGTAGTAGTAGCAGCACTCGTGCCGCTCCGTGAAATGCCATCGAGTGAGAACGTTGTGTTCAGGTCGATCTGCGGCTTTGTCTGGTTCTTAAAGTATTTGATATCTTCCGTATTGATCTCGCGTTGGAGCTTAAGGCGCTTTAACTCAAACCGATTGTCCATCGCATCCTTCATTGCGTTGTCGAGATTTGTCGGGTCGAGGCTGAACGCCGGCTTATCGGTCGGAACGAAAGTCTGCTGCCACTCTGCCGAGAGTGGATCGCGAAGAACGAGCCGTTTAAGCGAATTCTCGGCGATGGAAACGGTTTGTGTTGCGAGTAACAAACTGCCTTCGCGATTTGCGAGTTCGGTTGCAACCTCCGCTCGTTCGAGCGGAGCGGCCGCACCGGCTTCGATCCGTGCTTCGACCTGGCGTAGATTTTCTTTGGCGAGGTTCACATTTGCGACCTCATTCTGCTGATTGCGGAGTGCAAAGACAAAGTCCCAATAGGCCGACTGAACCGACGTGATCGTCGTGGTCGCCTGGAGACGAAAGTCCGATTCTGTCTGTTCGAGCCGCTTACGGGCAATTGTGATCTGGCGTCGCGTGTTATCAATGCGGAAGTTTCGCGCGAGTGGTTGGGTGAAAGTTACCCCGAACGACGATGAATATATCGCGCTGTTCCCGCTCGACACTGCACCAGAAGTCACCTGGGCTTGAGCAAAGGCATTTTCAGTTCGGTTGTTATTAAAGAAGACCTGGTAACTACCGCCGCCCTTTTCGAGATTCTTGCTCATGCTCGAACTGACCCGGAAATCCTTGGTTGCCTCCGAACCGGTTGTCGAGCTACGCGAAAAATTGGGCGCAATGCTAAAGACCGGATCGTAACCGCCTAAGATCGATCGCACCGTTGTTTCCTGCAATCGCACGTCGTCGCGAGAAACCTCGACATCGTTGTTATTCTCAAGCGCACGGCGGATAGCTTCGCCGAGACTAAGCGGCACCGGTTGTGCTTGCTGTACGCCGATGCGGCTCAGTGTAGCGCTTGGCACGTCGCTCGCAGATGATCCGGTGGGTCGTTTGGGTTCGGCGGAGGCCGTTGCGACCGGGATATTCTTGGCGATCTGTGAGGTTTCCTGCGGCGCGGCAGACGCTGAGGCGGCCAACAATAGGGTGGCCGCTGGGCAAAATAGAAGATTGCGAAATCGCGAAAGTTTCATTCTGGATAGCTCCGTCGCTAAACACCTGATTTTAGTTCTTGCTGTTAAAAACTCAAACCGATACTACGACTTTCAAAATTCGTTTGTTTCAAGAATCTCAAACATAGCAAAATTCTCGAACTTTTGAATTATCGATGGCATTGCGGTATCGTAAAGCCATTAATATACGCACTTTTTGGAGGATTTTCAGATAATGGCAATAAAAGTTGGCATCAATGGCTTTGGGCGAATCGGCCGAAGCGTGCTGCGCACCTGGCTCGGCGACCGTGACATCGATCTTGTTGCAGTCAATGACCTTACGGATACTAAGACACTCGCCCACCTGCTCAAATATGACTCGGTGATGGGCAATCTCAAACAGAGCATTACGGCCAGCGATGGTGCTATCACCGTTGAGGGCGATACATTTCGCGTTTTTTCGGAGCGGGATCCGGCAGCAATTGATTGGGCATCCGTCGGGGCCGAGATCGTCATCGAATCAAGCGGCCGTTTTACGAAGGCCGAGGATGCTGCAAAACATCTTCGGGGCGACGTAAAAAAGGTAATCATCTCGGCTCCTGCTAAGGGCGAGGACGTCACGATCGTTCTCGGTGTAAACGAGAATATGTACGACGCCGCGAATCATCACATAATTTCGAACGCGTCCTGTACGACAAACTGTCTTGCACCGGTCGCAAAGGTCATTCATGACAATTTCCGGATCAAAAACGCATTGATGAACACGATCCACAGCTATACAAATGATCAACAGCTCCTCGATCTGCCGCACAAGGATCTTCGTCGGGCACGTGCTGCGGCATTGTCAATGATCCCGACCTCGACCGGAGCTGCCAAGGCTGTCGCCCTCGTCATTCCTGATCTCAAGGGCAAATTTGACGGCATTTCTGTTCGCGTCCCGACTCCTAATGTATCTCTTGTTGACGTTGTGATGAATGTGGAAAGATCAACCTCGGCCGACGAAGTAAATCAGATCCTTCGCGATGCCGCGTCCGGCCCGATGAACGGAATTCTCGCGGTCAGCGACGAGCCGCTGGTATCGATCGACTTTAAAGGCAATTCAAATTCATCGATCGTCGATAGTGAAAACACCAAGGTCATCGACGGCACGTGTATCAAGATCTTGTCGTGGTACGACAACGAATGGGGTTACTCATGTCGCGTGCGTGACCTCGTCAAATATGTCGCCGGAAAGGGAATGTAACAATTGGGTTCGTCTGTTTCCGGCTCTATTCAATGGCAATTAGTGGGGGAATTATGAGCAATATCGCTAAAGATCTATTCTGTTCACTCGTGATCGCGTTGTGCATCAGCCTTTCCGCAGTTGTGGCCACGGCGCAGGGATGGGGCGGCGGGCCGGTGGTCGTTTATGATCAGCGGGATGGCCGAGGAAATAGCCAGAGTTTTGATGTCGGTGAATTTCGAAATGACCGCGGCGAACTCGGACGTCTGGGAAATGACCGCGCGACATCGGTCGAAGTTCCGACCGGATATCGTGTACGTTTCTGTGAACGCGAGGGCCGCAATGGCAATGGTGATGGTCGCTGCGAGGATTTCGGCGCGGGATATCATAACCTTCGATACTCCAATATCGCCTCCTATATTCGGGTCTGGGGCCCTCCCGGCAGCGGTGGCGGCTGGGGCGGATCCGGTGGCATTGGCGGCCAGGGCGTAGTTGTATATGACGATCGCGATTTTCGCGGAGCTTCTCAATCGTTTGGCCCCGGGCGTTACCTTTCTGGTGCCGGCCAGTTTGGAAGACTCCGGAATGACGAGGCATCTTCGGTGATCGTGTCCCGCGGATACCGGGTTCGTTTGTGCGAAGATGAAGGCGATCGCGGTGTAGGTGCCGGCAGGTGTGATGAATACACCGAGGGACGGTTCAACCTTCGTTTGAATGATGAAGCTTCATACATCGAAGTTCAGCGGGTCGGTGGCTGGGGCAGTGGTGGAGGCTGGGGCGGCGGCTCTGGTGGCGGTTGGGGTGGTGGTTCGGGCGGTGGCAACAACGAAACGGTCATCGTTTACTCCGATAGGAATCAGGGCGGCGACCAACAGTCCTTTGGCGTAGGCACCTTCCGCAACGATCTCGGCGAGCTCGGAAATCTTCGAAATGACGATGCGACTTCGATCTATGTTCCGCGCGGATATCGCGTAAGGCTCTGCGCCGGTGAGGGCGGAGGGCGTGGCAGCGGAAATTGTGAAGAATACGGACCGGGAAGGCGTAACCTTCGGTATAACGATCAAGCCTCGTTCATCAGGGTTTGGCGCTCCGGGTTTTGAGGCTTAAATGAAAAACTCAATAAACCTGTGTTTTGTTCTTCTCGGCCTGATCGCTTTGGGCTGCAATTGCGGTGACCGGCTTAAAGAGATTTCAAAGCGCGACGGCCCGTCGACCAATCGTTCGACACCGACTACAGCATCGTCTCCGGAGTCGCAATCGGCAACAAAAGCCGATTACGACGTGACAATGGATAAGTATGAACGAGTCAAGGTAGGCATGAAACGCTCCGATGTCGAAAACGTAATGGGCGGCAAGGGAACTGAGTATTACAACGGTAAAGGTGGCGGCGTGTCGTTTGTATCGGTCAAATGGGTCGGTGAGAAATTTAAGACCGTACTTGTCAGTTTCAGAAACGACAAGGTGACCTCGAAGTCGCAGGTCGGCCTTGATAGATAGTGACTGCTCGCGACAAACTGCTCCAATTTGAACCACCTGCTACGGTAGGTGGTTCTGACTTGAAATGAACAAAAAAACCATTAAAGACATCAATATTTCCGGCAGAAGGGTTTTCATCCGCGTCGATTTTAATGTGCCCATAAAGGATGGCGTGATCGCTGATGACACTCGGATCCTCGGCGCGTTACCAACTATTAAGTATGCTGTCGAAAAAGGTGCAAAAGTCATTCTCGCATCGCACCTCGGCCGCCCGATAAAGGACAAGAAGAAAGCCGAGGAAAAGGGAATACCGTACGATGCTTCAAAATACAGTCTACGTCCGGTTTTTGAGTATTTGAATGGTTTAGGCACTCTAAACATCGATTTTGCCGATGATTGCGTCGACGACGGTGTTTCGGATAAGGTCATGGCGATGCGGCCGGGCGATGTGCTATTGCTTGAGAATCTTCGTCTACACGCCGAGGAAGAAGCAAACGGTTCTGACTTTGCGGAGCAACTTTCGGCCAACGCCGACATTTATGTCAACGACGCCTTTGGCACCGCTCATCGTGCACACGCCTCGACCGAGGGAATAACTCATTGGGTCGATGATTGCGTCGCCGGGCTTCTGATGGAGAAAGAACTGGAATTCCTCAGCAAGGCGCTGAATAACCCTGAACGCCCGTTTGTCGCGATCCTTGGCGGTGCAAAGGTCTCGGATAAGATCCCGGTCATTGAATCACTCATTGAGCGTAAAGTTGACAAACTGCTGATCGGAGGTGCGATGGCGTACACGTTTTTTAAAGCGCAAGGCTTTACCGTCGGCAAATCTCTTGTCGAGGACGATATGATGCCGACCGCGCTTGAGATCATTCAAAAGGCGGCGGACGCAGGCGTTGAACTTCTATTACCGACCGATCACCAGGTTGTCGACAGTTACGATCCGATAAATTCCCGCAAGACGATCCCGGTCGAATTCACTAACACCGGCCTGGTCGGCCTCGATATCGGCGTGGAAACGGCGGCAAGGTTTGCTCACGCTCTGGAAGGCGCCAAAACCATTGTCTGGAATGGCCCGATGGGAATGTTCGAGGAAAAGCCATTCGATCAGGGCACGCTCGCCATCGCTCAGGCTGTTGCCGACGCTACGGCAAATGGAGCGACATCTATCGTCGGTGGCGGCGATTCGGTAGCGGCCGTCAATCAGGCCGGTTTGGACGATAAAATAAGCCACATCTCCACAGGCGGCGGCGCCACACTCGAATTCCTCGCTGGTGACACGCTGCCAGGTGTAGCTGCCCTCGACGATAAATAAAAACAAAGTTTATCGGCGGATCGTTATATCGCTCGTCGGCTTTCGATGCTAGATTGACGGTATGAACACGTGTCACATCTGCGATCGAACTGCTCTCAACGGCCCGAAACCTCACTCCATCCGNNATTCGGGCCCGGGTATTCGTATTCGTACATCGAAAGGCCAGAAACAAACGCGGCTGACGAGCCAGTGAGCTTTCTTGAACTGATCGAGGATGAATGTGTCGTGAGGCATAGGGCGTTGCAGAGGCCCGCACGGAGTAAGGGCATTGGTCTCTCGCCGATGACTCCAACACGAAGTAAACACACTGGGCCGCAACAAACCTTTGCACCTCTCTTTTCGAACCTCTCACCCCCAGATCT
>CXWL01001848.1_pt1 | contig 35913 bp, 56 predicted proteins | sample 590931 | NCBI WGS metagenome assembly CXWL01 (sample SAMEA3498368, study PRJEB10139) | groundwater metagenome | biome: water well; material: biofilm material | place: Germany | collected 2015-04-27
TGCGGCAGCATCGGCGTGGCGAGCGGAATGCAATCGTCTTCAGGCCACCCTCACGGCGCGGGATTTCGCCTGGAGTGAGGAATTGTCAAAGGCTATGCCTGGGTTGTCCTTCATGTCCTTCGTAGGCCCAGAATCTACCGCACGATGGATTGGTACACAGTTCGCGGCGCGGGAGGCACGGATTACTGAATTGGAAGGGGATTTTGTGATCGTCAACGAGCAACGGAAAGCTGCCATGCAGGAGGCGGGACGGTTGCGGGCACGGCTGGCCGAGTTGGAGGGCGACGCATGAGCGACGCCGCTCCCTCTCCTCCAGACAAGCCCAAGGCCAGCCCACGGCATGTCCTCACGCCGGGTCCCGGCCGGCCGAAAGGGTGTCAGAACAAAGCCACGATTGAGATCAAGCAATTTGCCCATCGGTTCGTTACCAACAAGAACTACCTACGAAAACTTCGCCTCCGCGTGAACGATGGCACGGCCCCGCATATGGAGACGTTGCTCTGGCACTACGCCTACGGGAAGCCGAAAGAAGAGGAGGAGGGGAAGAACGACAAGCACGTGACCATCATGATTGTGCAGCACACACCGAGCGAGAGCGTGAAGACCATCGTCGTCAACGAGCCTCAGCAGAAGCACGCCTAATGCAAATTACCATTCCTGCCAACGGTTGGACGCCGCGCCCGCATCAGCGTGGCGTCTGGGCAGACCTCGAACGTGAGGTGCCCAACCTCCTCGTGATTGCGCATCGCCGCTTCGGGAAGGGCGAATTGATGCTCCACGATTGCGCCGTGCGCGCGGCGAAACGCGCCGCCAACTATTTTTACATGCTCCCCGAAACCGAGCACGTGCGGAAAGCGATTTGGACTGCGCTCAATCCCGGCACCGGACGCCGCCGCATCGATGAGGCGTTTCCCCTAGGCTTTCGCGTGGGACCGCCGAAAGAGCAGGACATGGTAGTCACGGTGTACAGTTCGCCTCCGAGGAATCGCGTGGCCCTGAACGAACCAGGCTCCATCCAGCACTATCACAGCACCGTGCAATTCACCGGAAGCGATAACTACGAAACGCTGCGCGGTGGATCAGGCCTCGGATATTATTTCGATGAGTGGGCGTGGGCTGATCCGCAAGCCCTGGCCATTCTGCGCCCGATCGTGGCCGAGAACGGCGGCTTCTTTCGCTTCCTCACGACCTCGTTCGGGAAGAACCATGCGTACAAAATGCTGGTGGAGAATCGCCGTAAGCCCGACTGGGCCGTGCACCTCTTGCCGAACAGTCAGACCAAGATCTTCACGCCTGAGCAGATCCGGACCTTCCTCGAAGAGAACATCGATCTCTACGGGCCGGAGGTGGGCCGATCGCTCACCGATCAGGAATATGAGTGCAGCTTTGAAGAAATTGTCCCTGGGTCATTCTACTTAGATCTGTTATTGAAAGCCGAACGGGAACAGCGGCTGACTGCGCTCGGGCCGTCGATTGAGCGCCCCGTGTTTGCCGCGTTCGATCTGGGCTTCACCGATGCCACGGCGATTTGGTATGTGCAGATCCGCGAGGATAATTGGGTGGACGTGATCGGCTATGACGAGTTTACGAAGATGAGCATTCCCGAAATCATTCCGGAGATGCGGAAGCGCCCCGGCTACTATGCCGCACTGCTTCTGCCGCATGACGGTGCCCACCACGAGGTGACGAGCGGGACGACGACGGAGCAATTGTTGACACGGGCGGGGTTTTCGTGTCACATCATGCCCCAGACCGATGATGGCGCTCAAATCCAAAGCGTGCGCATGCTGCTTCCTCGCTGCCGGTTCAATCTCCCGGCGTGCGAGCGCGGGTTGGCGTGCCTCCGGCATTTCCACAACAAAGCGAAGCACGAGGGCGGGAAGACCAGCTGGAGCCCCAAGCCGGTCCATGATTGGAGTTCACACGCCGCCAAAGCGTTTGCCACCCTCGCGTATTTTGCGCCGTCACTCCGGGCGAATACGGGCGCACAGGGGATTGAAGTGCGCGACATCTTTTCGTCCAACAGTCAGCGGGCCATGCAGGGCTCAGGATGGATGCGGTAGGTAGTATTTCGTAGTGACGCTCTGTTCCACCGCTCGGGAGACCGCCAGGGAATCCGAGGGACCGGGTGACCGATGTAGCCGCGACTGCGTACGAACCAGACACCGACGATCAGACCGAAACCGCTTCCCCCGCTGAGACCGCTGATGCCGAGCGTCAGACGAAACTGCTCAGCCTCGCTACCGAACGCTTTCAGCAAGCCTATCACGCGCACAAAGACGACTTCACATTTTGCTCCACGGTGCAAGAGTTCCTCTCCGGGGAACAATGGCCGGAGGGCATCAAGAGCGACCGCGAACAGCTGGGCCGTCCCTGCCTCACCCTCGATCACCTGAATCAGTACGTCCGCCACGTCATCAATTCCGGCCTGATGCGAGAGCGCGATATCCGTGTGCTCGCCATGTCCGGCGAAGCCGATGACGACGTGGCCTCGGTGCTCGCCGGGCTCATTCGCCAAATCACGCAAACCTCCTCCGCGAAAGTCGCGTATGAAACCGGCCTCCGGCATACCTGCTCGGTCGGGTTTGGCTATTGGCGTGCCAAGGTTGAGCCTGTGCCCGGCACGAAGACGAACGACAAGCCGGACGGCCTCATGGAAATTTGCATCCGGAAAATCAAAGAGCCGCGCATGGTCCTGATGGATCCGTTCTGTGATTACCCCGACGGACGCGATGCGAAATATGCGTTCGTCCTCTCCAAGCTCACCAAACACGAATTTGAAACGCAGTACCCCGACGCTGCGCGGGAGGGCTGCAAAAGCTGGCACACCCTTGATGCCAGCGAAACGCTGCCGTGGATCGATGGCGATCCCATCGTGGTAGCGGAGTATTACTACTACGAGGGTGAGACGTTGAGCTGGGCGATCCTCTGTCCCGACAAGATCCTCACCGAGGGAATCCACCACGGCAACGTGATGCCGATCGTGCGCGTGGTGGGCGAGGAATATGAAGTCTCCGGCAAAGAGCGCAAGCGCGGCATGGTGAATAATTCCAGCATGGACGCGCAACGGGCGTACAACTATTCATCGAGTGCGTTTATTGAGGCCGTGGCGCTGGCGCCGCTCGCGCCGTACATCGTGGCCGCCGGCCAAATCGAACAGTTTCAAAAAGAATGGGGCGACGCCCATAAAACGCCGCGCCCCGCGTTGCGCTATACGCCGGTCTCCATCGCCGGACAAATGGCCCCGCCTCCGCAACGGTCGATGCCTGTCGGCATCCCTGACGGCTGGCAGGGGATGATGGCGAACCTCATTCAAGACACGCAGATGATCATGGGCCTGGCGCAGCCGAACGTGCTAGGCACCGGCGGCATCCCCGTGCAATCCGGCGTCGGTATCGAAGCGCAAAAAGAGCCGGGCGACGTGAATACGTTTCATTTCATCGAACATTGGCACGGCGCGATTGAACAGACTGGGCGCGTGATCCTCGCGATGATCCCGCATGTGTACACCGAGCCGCAGGCCGTGAAGATTGTCGGCGATGATGGCGTGCTTGAAACCGCGCTGCTTGATCCCACGCAGCAACAGACGGTGCTCAAACAAATGGGCAAGAACGAGCAGGGTTACGAGAAGGTCCTCTCCACGTCCTACAACCCGCTGATCGGGCGCTACGACTCGGCTATTTCCACCGGCCCAGCGAGCGCGACGAAAAAGAGCGAAGCCAGCAAGTTGATGATGGCGATGGTCACCGCCGATCCCTCGCTGATGCAGAAGGCGGGAGACCTTGTGGTGGGTTCGATGGATATGTCCGGTGCGGACGTGTTGGCGAAGCGCCTGAAGGCGTTTCTCCCGCCGGGCATCAGCGAAGACGACGAAGCCGCACAGATGCAGATGCTCCAACAGTTCGGCCAGGAGAATCAGCAGCTCAAGCAACAGTTGCAGGAATTGCAACAGATCATCATGGGCGAGCGCGAACAGAACCAGGCGGCGATGGCCGAGCTCCAGATGAAGGCCAGCGCGGATCTCTTTCAGCAGAAGCAGAAAGCGCACGCTGATTTGCAGGAACAGCGCATGGCCGATGAGAGTCGCTATCAGATTGCGGCGATGCAGATTCAGGCCGATCTCGAAACGAACACCCAAAACAATATCGTCAAAGTGGTGCTGGAACAAATCAAGGGCTCCGCCACGCTCGACGTGGAAATTATGAAGCGCCTGGCGGCCTCAGCGCAGCAGCCCACGTATGATGCTCGCCTCTCCGGCTATGCCCGCGTGCTCGATTCGCTGCACCAACCCAACGAACCACCCGCGCCCCCGATGCTGCCCGATCAATCAGGAGGAGTCCCCCATGACACGATGGTCTAAATTCACGATCACATTCGTTGCGGTCTGGCTCGTGGTTATCGGATTCTGGGAGCCAGAATCCGCACGGGCCTTTGATCGGCCCTGTCTCGCAACCGCAGCGGTGCAAACGTACAAAGAAGGCGATTCGGTGCCATGCTCAGCGGGGCTGGATGGCGTGCAGCGGATAGACATGGACACCCTGCTCGCCGGCGAGCGCAATCCGACCAGTGCGACAACGAGTTATCTAGCTGTTCGTCAAGAGGCGAATTTAACCGTAATCAGTACCACCAGCGCCGTGACGCTCGGGGGCGGCGCAGCCGGTGACACGCACCTCATGGGGATACAGATTCTCACGACACTGACGGGGACCTGTACCATCGCCGGATTTTCAGAGTCTGGTGGGGCGGCGCAGACATTTACAATCCCTGCAGGATCTGTCGGATTCAAGGATTTTTTTGGCGCGATCAATAGTGCGGCTCCGCTGGTGGTCACGTGCTCGAACGTGGCCGACGACAACCTAGTGCTCGTGCTGTGGAGGGCGCTATGACTTCATGGAGGACCGCAAGCATAATTATCGTGTTGGTGGTTTGTTTCGGTTCCCAGTCGTGGGCCATGTCGATTCAGGACTACTACCTGTCACGGCAGGGATTCGCTCCGTTGGAGAGCGGGGACTCACGGATTTTGCTAGACGCGACACTCACGACCTCGGCAGCCGCGACCGCTGCCGGTTTTGCAATAGCTGGGACGGGAAATGTTTTTGATGGAAATGGCTGGAATGGAAAGGGCACGGGCTGGCTTAGGATTATTGGGTGGGCCAACTCGGCCTCCATGGCGGCACGAGGCACCATTTACATGGAGATAGAACGGCGTGCGCTCTCATTCGATGAATCAAATTATCTAGATGGTACGTTCAATACGTTCAGGGATAGTGTCGGAACGGATAATGGAGCTGTCCGTGCAGCATTCTTTATCTACAACGACGCCACAACCTATTCACGAAAATTGCACAATGATGGGGCCGGAGCCAATGGGCTGATTGCCATTAACAAGGCCAATGCAGTTCAACAGTTCCCTATACTGACAAATTATAACAGCCACGCAATCCCCGTGTATCAGGACGCACAATTCAGCCAGATTGTGTGGACGTACAACGGTGCTGACTATTATGTTTGGGTTGATGGACACCTGATCTATAAAGGCACCAGCGCTGCGCTGCCAACTACGGACGACTTCAAAAATATCATTGTAGGCGCCGGTTCCACCGCCGGAGCTACTCCATTGGGAGATTTTTATATTCGGCGCGTACAGCTATCAACGGCCTTCATGCCCCCCGTGCTCGCAGGGCCACGAGTGGGACTGTATGGCGATTCGTTCGTCCGCCAAATGGGATCTAATACCCCCGTGCCCGCCACAGAGACCGTGACGGATATTGATGGCGTGCAGCAGTTCAAGATCCTTACGACGAGATCCGCCGCGTTGGTTCGTGCTGAGGGGCAAACGCCATGGGGTATTGGGTTGCAGGCGCTGGCACAAACTCTTCTGGGGTTCAACTTCCCGATGTATACCGCCGCCAAAGGAGGCGGCGGGTATGAAAAAACACCAATCCCCGTGGTGTTTCGTACTGCGCTCAATGCGTTTCGGCCGGAACTCATCATCGCCATGGCATCAGTGAATGATGTCGTGCCTGGGAGTCCCGTCACTAATATTGTGAACAATACGAAGCTAGTAATGGATGATTTCATCGATGGCAATCCTGCACTCAGAAAAATCTTTCTTATTGTGGGAATCAGTGGACATCGCGATCCAACAAAAGCTGCCGACCCGTTGTATTTGCCCGAATATAAACGGGTGTCGGCCCTGCTCGTGTCAGGGTTGGCTAATTACCGCAATGTCGTTGAGGTGGTAGATGTCTATGGTGCCTGGGGCGGGGACGCCTACTCGCCGACTCAAACTATTGGGAGCGCCCCTACCAACGCTTCTGCAAGCGCCGGCAACGACATCCATCCATCCGCGACGGGAACAACAGCTATCACCTCAATTTTGTGGCCGCACGTTCGTGATTTTTTGATTAGCAGGCCGCGCCGTTAGATATTCTCGGGATAGATTTCTGGCTGTGTCTCCAATGTGCGCGCACAGCCAGAAAGAATGGGGTTCGTGATGAGCTGCTCAGAAAAATCCTTCGCGTCTATGCGCACTGTGTCTAGGGCGGGACGTTCCGGCGTGCCCCGCTGGTTCGCCTGGCTGCTCCTGGCGATGGTGCTGCTCAGTGTCGGGGGGATGGCCGCTGTACTCTGGGCCGCGGAGGTCACCCTCTCGTGGCAGGCGAACACCGAGTCAGACCTCGCAGGCTACAAAATCTATCAGTCGACCATCTCAGGCCAATATAGCGCGCCGGTCATGACGGTCGGGAAAGTCACGACGCAGACGGTGACGCTGCCACAGCTCGACATTGCCACAACGTATTTCTTTGTCCTCACGGCCTATGATCTTGCGGGCAATGAGAGTCAGCAATCGCTGGAAGTCAGCAAGACGATTGTCGGTCTGCCCGCGACGGCTCCGCCAGGTGTGCCGGTGCTGACCGTTACTGCAAGTTCCCCTACTGAATTTGACATTACCTGGCCGACAATATCAGACGGCGCAGGCGGTGTCGCGCAGGTGGATATCCGGCTTGGCTCGCCCACGGATCATTGGGGCCTGATGGTGTCGCAGGCTTGTCCCTCCTCGCCCTGTCGCGTGACGGGGCTGATAGGTGGGACCGCGTACCAGGTCCAGGCCGTCGCATATCGGACCGAGGCTACCAGCAATATATTTGGGGCATTAAGCGCGCCGATCATGATGACAACAACCGTGCCCGATCTTCCCCCCGCGCAACCGCAGGGGCTCACGATTGCCAGTGCAAGTGCGGACTCTGTGGTGATCGTGGCGAGCGCGGCGGCATGCAAAAAGATTCTGACGACGATCACCGGCACAACCCAGACCCAGCATCGCCGCACCCTCACCTGTGTGCGGCCCTAATTCACCGAAAGGATTTGTATGCCTCCTGAACTTGAGACCGCGACCGAGACGACCAGCACGACCGAGACTGCATCGGAGACCGCACCGGAGACCGCATCGAGCGTCCCCAGTGAATCCGCCACGAGCGAGGGCCGCGACACCAGCGCCGCCAAGACCGAGACGCCGAAGGCCACGGTCAAATTACCCGACAGTCTGAAGCCCCCGCAAAAGACCGGGCGCTTTCAACAGCGCATTTCTGATCTCGTGCAGTCGCGCAAGACCATTGAGGAAGAGAACCGCAAGCTCAAGGAACAACTCTCGCGCTTCGAGAGCGTGAGCCGTCCCGGCACGACGGAGGCGAAGCCGAAGGCCGCCGATCCCAAGGCCGCACTCAGCCCGGACGATTTCGACACCTACGGCGAGTACATTCAGGCCGTCGTGGATCGCACGTATGAGGCCAAGCACGAGGCCGAGCAGAGCAAACGCAGCGAACAGACCTATGAGGCGTATCGCAAAGAGAAGCAGACGGAATTCGAAACCCATTGCCAACCGCTGGCTGAGGCCTACGGCGAAGGGTTTTGGGATGCGATCACCGATCCGACGTTGCCCGTGACGGAACCCATGGCCGATGCGATCATGGAGCTGGGGGATATGGCCCCCTATGTGATGCTGTGGCTCGCCGCGAATCGGGATAAGGCCGCTGACCTGGCCAAGCAGAACCCGCGACAGACGACCATCGGCATTGGCCGCTTGGCCGCTCGGTTGAGCGCTGAACTCGAACACGGGCAAGGAGCCGCGCCCCCCGCACCAGAACCCGCACCGGAGACGACGAGCCAAACGTTCCCCTTTACCCGATCAGCCAGTGCGCCGGCGGCCCCACGACCGACGCCAGTCCCCACGCCGCGTGGGTCCACTCCAGCCAATACCCTAGAGACGGCGCCCAGCGACAAGGACGATATTCAAACCTGGCTGCAAAAAGAAACGAATCGCATTCGACGCACGAACCCGAACGCGAGATTTTACGGCGCGTCGTAGAATCCTCCGTAGTGGCCTTGACGTAAGGGCATGCGTGTGCTACACGATCAGTAGGTTTCTCCTCGCGTCCTCGTCCGCGTCCTGACGAGCTTCCGGGTGAAGCTGGCAACCCGCATATTTGCCAGAGTCTCAATACTCCTTCTGACCCGGAGGCTCCCATGGCGAATACGCTCTTGACCCCTACCATGGTGACCCGCAAGGCCCTGATGATTTTGCATCAGAAGCTGGCCTTTGTCGGCACCATCGAACGACAGTATGACGATCAATTCGCGAAAGACGGCGCGAAGATCGGTGCGACCCTGACGATCCGTCTCCCCAATCAGTACACGGTCTCAACCGGCCAAACCATCGCCCCGCAGGACACCACGGAGCAATCCACGGTGTTGAGCGTGGCCACGCAAAAGAACGTCCCGATGTCGTTCTTCTCGTCGGAACTCACGTTGTCCATCGACAACTTCTCGGAGCGCATCATCGATCCGGCCATGTCGGTCCTGGCCGCGGCCGTCGAAGCGGACGCCTTCAATATGGCGCTCGACACCTACCAGCAAGTGGGCACGCCCGGCTCCACCCCGACCGCACTGTTGACCTACCTGCAGGCCATGGCGCGGTTGACCAATTCCCTCGCGCCGCTCTCGCAGCGGAACATTCAGCTCGCGCCGCTCGATGCTGCGACCATCATCGATGCGCTGAAGGGCCTGTTCCAGGACTCGCAAGCAATTCAGAAACAGTACCGCGACGGCATCATGGGCCGGACGGCGGGATTCGACTGGTACCAGAACACCCTGGTCGGTCGGATGACCAACGGGAACAAAGTGGCCGCCGTCACCGTGTCGGGTGCCGGACAGACCGGGGCCAGCGTCACCTTGGGCGGCTTGGCCGCCGCCGACACGTTCAAGAAAGGCCAGGTCTTCACCATGGCGGGCTGCAACGAAGTGCATCCCGAAACCAAGGTGGACACGGGCCGCTTGCAAAAGTTCGTCGTCACCGCCGATGCGACCTCAGCCGGGGCCACCCTGGCCGTCAGCATCAGTCCCTCGATCGTGGTCAGTGGCGCGTTGCAGAACGTGAGCGCCTCGCCGACCAACGGCGGGGCCGTGACGTTCGACGGGACCGCCTCCCTGAACTACGGGCTGGCGCTGTCGTACTACAAGCAGGCCTACGCCATTGCGTTCGCCGATCTCTACATGCCCAAGGGCGTGGATTTCGGGGCGCGGGAAGTCATGGATGGGGTCTCGCTCCGCATCGTGCGGGACTACGACGTGACGAACGACAAGATCATCACTCGTGCCGACGTGCTCTACGGCTATAAGACGATTCGCCCGCAGCTGGCGTGTCGCGTGGCCTCTGCCTAAGCGCCCTGACGCTCTCTCAGGCTTCGAGGGGATCGGGACGGCGGCGTCCCGGTCTCCCTCGCACTCCTCCCGCGCCGCAGGTCGAGGATCATGGCGAGCATTTCAACGAACTTTAATCCCAAGAAGCCGATAGCCATTCTCATGCGCGGGCGTCCCGACGAGCCCGACTCCTGGCAATCCATCGGCGTCTACTCGCACCAGGAATTGCAAGAATTTCGCGCCAAGGGCTGGCAGCCCGACCGTGCGTTTATGGAGCGCGCCGACCGTGCGCGCCGAAAGGATGCCTAATGAGTAATACCTATATCTATCTTGAATACCCCAAGTGCCTCTATCGTGGGTACGACACCTGCACGGTACAGAGCGAAGAAGCGGAAGTCGAGGCGAAGAACGACGGCTGGTTGACCGCGGGACAGTTCCACGGCACGGAGCCGATGCCGGGGAGTGCGCCTCCCGCGCCTCCGGATGATCCGGTTGTTGAGCCGGTCAGTGAACCCGCACCAACAGACGAGCCTGACAAGAAATCGTCCAAGAAAGGCAAGTAATCCGCGATGACCGTTCGGGATCTCATCATGAAAGCGTTCGTGACAAGCCGCATTCTCGGCGTCGGCGAACCGCTCGCCACCGATGAAGCCACGGACGCCTTTGACTTGCTCAACGGCATTCTCGAACAGGCGAATCTCGACAAGCTCTTGTCGTACTACGAGACGGAGATTGTCTTTCCGCTCACGGCCAACAAATTGAGCTATACCATCGGTCCGGCCTCGGCTGCGCCGGATGTCACGGCCGTGCGCCCGGTGGAAATCCTCTCGGCGTTCTCGCGCCGCAACGGTATCGACCTCCCGGTGCGCGTCTCGCATCAGAAAGCCGACTACGATCAGATCCGCATGAAGGCCCTGACCGTCTCCGGGTGGGAGGACTTCGTCTATTATCAAGCCAGCTTTCCGTCCGGGGTCTGCTATTTCTACATGCAGCCGAACGACGGCCTCACCGGCGTGCATCTGACCGTCAAAGCCGATCTCACGAGCTTTGCCAGTCTGGACGATACCGTCTCCATGCCCCCCGGCTATCGCACGTGGCTGCAATACAAACTCGCGCAACGACTGTCTCCGGAACATGGCCTGACGTTCCCGGATGCGCTCCAATCAATCCTGGTTGAAACCGAAGCCGCGCTACAACGCAACAACGTGAAGCCGCTCCCGATCATCAGCAGCGGTCTCGCGGGGATCAGCAGCACCAGCGGCGGGTACAACGTCTACGCCGATACGACGAGGGGGAACTAAGTGGCCGATGTCTCGCTCGCGCCCAGTCTCCCGAAGACCCACAAGGCGCTCCCGCTCTTTGGCTTGGGCACCCTGCAACGCTCGCCGTTTCTTTCGACCAGCGACCGGCTGAATTGCGTCGTTGAACTGACCGACAACGGACGGCAGCAAGCGGCCCTCATCGGCCTCCCTGGACTCATCACCACGTTCAATCTCGGCGCGCCGCCTGCGCGGGCGGTGTTCGTAAAAGAAGGGACGCAAACCTTCTTCATCGCGGTCGGGAATCAGATCATCCTAGCGGCCCCAAACGTGGCGCTTGTCACCATCGCGAATCTCACGACCGACACCGGGCCCGTCTGGATGGACGACAACGGCACACAGCTGTTCATCAATGATGGCGTAACGGCGCTCATCTATACCTATGCGACGGGCGCGGCGGTCCCGATCACCGATAGTGATTTTCCCGCCGGCGCGCGCGGCGGCTGTTTTCTCTCCGGACGCTTCTGGGTCTACACCCCCTCCACCAGCGGCGCGAATGCCGGCCGTGTGTATGGCAGCGATCTGTATAACGGACTGGCTTGGGACGGCCTGAACTTCTTCACCCCGGCCGCACGCCCCACGGGGATTGTGGCCGTGGTCCGCTGGGCGGACGATCTCGTGGTGATCGGGCAACGCTCCGTCGAATGGTGGAGCGGGACGACCACCGCCGTGACAGGGGCGCTCGGCTTTCAGCCCTCGGCCAATCCCAACACCGAAGTGGGCGGCAGCGCCGAACTCGGCGTGGCCTCGGTCAATCAACGCTTGTTTGTTGTGGGACACGGGGAAGGCCCCATCGGTGTGTACGAAGTCCGTGGCTATGCGATCGAGAAAGTCAGCAGCCCGGCGATTGACGACACCCTCTCGAGTCTCAACGGTGCCTCCACGGCGGTCTGTTGCGGCTATATGGCGAGCGGCCATGCCCTGTTTCAAGTGACCATCCCCGGACAAACAACACAGACGGCCTGCACGTTCGTGTTCGATGGCCTCACGAATCTGTGGTCTCGCCGCAGCAGCTATAACCAACCCTACTATCGCGGGCTGCTCGCCGCGCATTCGGGGACCACGGCCTATCTCACCGATGCGTTTACGGGCCTGCTCTATGCGCTGTCCCCCACGACGTACGACGAAGCGGGCCAGCCGATGGAATTTGAAGTCACGAGTACGCACCTCCTCAAAGAAGGCGATACGCTCGCGGTCAACAAAGTGCAGATCGATCTGGAAACCGGCGTCGGCCAGGCGGGGACGACCCCTCGCGGGATCGTGCAGATCTCCAAAGACGGCGGTCATACCTGGGGGATGGAGCGCTTTGTCGATCTGGGGAAAGTGGGCGAGTACACCCGCCGGACGCAGCTCTATCGCATCGGGGCCGCACGAGATTTGGCGGTGAAGTTTCGCATTACCGAGGCCGTCCCCCGGCGCGTCACGGGGGCCTATCTGATTTTGGAGGCCGGCACCGCATGATCGCGCTCACGCCCATCCCCACGAATCAGCCGATCAGCACGCAGGGCGCGACCGACCCGGTGTGGGTGCGCTGGCTCACGCGGCTGTGGACCAACTACAACAATTTGCAAGGCACCGGCACGACGGCGCAGCGGCCCAATCCGGCTCCGTTTATCGGATTCATGTATTTCGATACGACTCTCAACAAACCGATTTGGGCGAAGACCCTCACCACCTGGGTCTATGGCGATGGGACGGCGGCGTAATGCGCTACTTCGAAAAGATTGACCACTTCGACGTTTCTGAGGCGATCGCGCAATTGGACGCCCATCCATCGCTCTGGAACCAGCGCCCGCAGCGCACCGAGCACGACACCTTTGCAGGCACCTCCGATATCTGGGTGCGCTATCGCGACCCGAGAGAACTCCAGAGCCCGGAAGATTTTTGCGTCCCGCACTTCGCCGTGTTCTACGACGCCTGGCGACTGCTCCCGGCGCTCCACCCCCTCGTCTATCGCCTCATGGCCGACGTGCAGGCGGTGCACCTGGGCGGCATTCTGATCACCAAGATCCCGCCGGGTGGGTGGATCAAGCCGCATCATGACCGGGGCGGCTGGCACGCGGAATTCTACGAACGGAAAGTCTATGTGCCGCTTCGCACCAATCCTCATGTGATCAACCTGTGTGAAGACGAGCGCGTGGTGATGGGCCTGGGGGAGGCCTGGTACTTCAACAATCTCGTGACGCATGAAGTGAAGAACAACGGCGACACCGACCGGATCACCTTGATTGTCTGCATGCGCGTGGAGGCCTGACCGATGTACCCGATGCCGACTGAAACGACACCCTTAGAGACCGTGCCCGTGGAAACGATTGCCGAGCGGGACGGCTGGTACTACCGCACGATTTGCCTGGCGCAGCCCGGCACTGTGGTCCCGCAGCATGTGCATGACCATGACCACGAGACCCGCGTGGAGTCTGGAGCCGCACGAGGCTGGCAAGACGGCGAGTGGATCGGCGACAAAGCGGCGGGGCAGTCGTTCCACATCCCGGCGCATCGCACGCATCTCTTTCAAGCGATTGCACCCGATACCCGATTGACCTGTGTACACAACATTGAGAGCGCCCTGAGCCTCAAACGAAAGGGGTTCTAACCATGCCCTGGGGAGTGGCCGCAGCCGGCATAGCCGCTGGAGGATCGATTGGCGGGGCCATGCTCGGCTCACAAGCCAATAAAAAACAGATCGGGCAGATGCAACAGGCGATCGATGAGCAACGTCGCCAATACGATCAAACCGTGCAGCGGATGCAGCCCTACACGCAGCTGGGGGCCGAGCAGGTCAATTCCCTGCGCGACATGCTCAGTACAAATAATCCCACTGCGTTCATGGACCCCGGCTACCAGTTCCGCATGGACATGGGAAACCGGGCCATTACGGGCAATGCCGCCAGCAATGGCATGATTCAGAGCGGGGACACCCTCCGCGCCCTGCAAAGTTTCGGACAGGAACAAGGGAGCCAGGAATTCGGCAACGCCTTCAACCGGCGCTTGGGCCTCGCGCAGATGGGTCAAAATTCAGCGGCCAACCTGGGCTTCATGGGCAATCAGTCGGCGCAAAACATTGGCAACCTCTCGACTAATATGAACGCGGGAGGGGCGCTCACCCCGTGGGCGCATATGGCGAGCGGACTGGGTGGAATTGGCGTGAACATGTTGGCCAAACGCATGAGCGGCGGCGCGAATCCTGCCGCAGGCGTCTCCGGGTCCAATACGTTTGATCCGGTGTTTAACGGGCAATAAGTCGGAGAGCAGACGATGAACGATTTTAACCCGATGCAGGGCATTCTCCAAGGCATGGAGCTGGGCCAGCGGTTCGACCAAACCGCCGACCTGGAACGCCAGCGGCGCGATCTGCTCGCCGAACGCGAAGCGATGGCGCTCCTCGGCCAACAATCGAACTTCACCGGCTACGAAAACGTGCCGGGGGCCACGCGCCCCAACTGGTTGCGTCAGATGTTTGCGAACGGGAGCCCGGAGTCGGCCTTGAAGTTTGAAGCCCTCGCCGCCTCGCCGTTTGCGGTGGAGCGCGATATCCGCAAATCCGGCGAGATCGAACGGGCGAAGAAGCTGGCCGATCAAGCGGTGTACAACACCCTGCTCACCAGGTTTTTCCCGGAACAAGCGGGAGGCGTCCCCGGCGCAGCGCCACAAGCGGGCCCGATGCCCGAGGGCAACGTCAACGCGATGAATGCGGCCCTGATGCCGCAGCCCACGATGGCGGGCCTCTCCGATCAGGAGCGCAGCTTTGAACTCGGCCCGCAAGGTCCGAAGTTTTCGATCAAGAATCCGTCCCCGTTCGAACGGGCGTCGAAGACGGAAGATCTCCGCATTAAGGGCGGCGGGCTGACGGTGCAGCAAGGCAATCTGACCCGCGAGCAAAACAAGGACCGTGAGCAACAAATTCAGCAAGCCCATGACAACGTCCGGCTCGTCAACGACAAGATCTTAGAAGTCCGCCGGAACATGGAAACCGGCGATCTCGACATGGCGACGGGGAAGCAGGCGATTGCTGAACTGCAAGCCCAGAAACAACAGTTCGCCGCACAGCGGGACGCCTTGGTACGTGGACAGGCGCAGCCCTCCGCGATCGACACCGTCCCATCCATAGACGCGCCGCCCTCAATGCCGAGTGCTTCGGCTCCGATCACCCTCGCGCCGAAACAACGGCGGGAATTGCAGCAACGGGAGTTGGATCCCGGCGTGAAGCTGGAATCACGCAAGCAGGCCGAAGACCGTGTGGCGCGGATCAATGATCAGATTGTGGCCGTGGAGGCGAAGGCGCACGAAGGCAACCTTCCCACCGGACAGGCCAACAGGGAACTGGCGAAACTGCACCAAGAGTTACAGACCGCGACGGCCCACCGAGACGCGCTGGTGTCCGGCACGGCTCCGGCCACGACGCCTGCACCAGCCGCCGCTCCCTCGCTGATGCCCTCGCCACGCTCGACGAAACCGGTTGCGGAAGCAGCCCCCGCGTCACCGCCGCAGAGCGCCTTGCCCGGCAAGATGCAGCAGCAGGCCGATCAAAAACAGCTGGAAGAGAAACGGACGCTCGCCAATAAAGAGATTGAATCGTCGCGCGAGCAAGCCAAAAAGATTTTGTCCTATCAGCCCCATGTCAACGAACTCTTCGACCTCGTGACGAAGCACGAGATCGGGCATCCCGTCGCAGGCAACATGCCCTACGGCCAAGAACTCTTGTCGCTCTCCCCGCAGAATGCACGGGTGCGGAAGCTCAACGAGGCCCTCACGAATATGTTCATTGTGCCCGGCCAATCCGGCGCGAACAATACCATGGCCGAACGGCTCATGACCGGGGCGCAAGTGCCCGGCCTCGCCACCGACCCGCAACAAAACAAGCAGCTCGCGGCCGCGTTCAAATCGATGGCACAACACAATCTGCAATTGCCGACGTTCCTCGAACAGTGGCAGCAGACCCACGGGGGCACGCTCGACGGCGCCAATGAAGCGTGGAACGACTATGTGCACCAGAACCCCTACTACATCACGGCCAAAGATAAACGGGGCAAGGTCACCGTGCAGGAAAATAATCATGTGATCCCGCTCAAGCAATGGATGGCTGGCGAGCGGCCTGACGGGGCTCCCTCGACCCCGAAACAGACGACCATCAACGGAAAAACCTGGAAAAGGATACCGGACTAATGGCGTGGGAAGAACAGGGCAACGGACGGCGCATGACCGATGTGGAGTTTGCGGAGTATCAGCGGGCGCAGTCGGCCGAGACCTACCAAACTCCGGGCAATGTCTTGCCTCCGAAGCGGGAGGCGTCCGTGCTTGAAGGCCTGACCACCTCGCTCAAAAAGCCCTATCTCGGCCTCAAGCAGCTCGGCACATATGTGACCGGCAACGATGACGCCCGCGAATTGGTCAATCAAGAGATTCAGCAATTAGAGCAGGAACGGGAGGGCATTGTCGAAAGCCCGGCTGGACGGTTCGGCGACTTCCTCGGCAATGCCGCCACGTTCGCGGTTCCAGGCTCGACAGCCGGGAAAGCGGGAAAGGCTATTCCGGAAATCACCAACGCGATTCGCAAGGCGGTGGGTGAGGTGGGATCCGTGCGACGCGGGGCCGCAACGGCTGCCGCCTTTGAAGCCGCGCAACCGGTTACACCGGGCACCACGGACACCGAAGACTATCTGCTCCAAAAAGCCGGGCGGGTGGGCATTGGGGCCACCATCGGCGCGCCGTCGGCGAAAGTCGCGGGCGTGCTCACCAAGCCCTACTTACAGGTCGATCCAGAACGGGCCGCGCTGGTGAAAGAAGCGGAACGGCTCGGCATGACCTTGACTCCTGCGCAGCGCACAGGCGACCGTACCTTGCAACAATACGAAGAAGGCCTGGCCTCGAAGCCGGGATCCGGCAAACTGATTGCTGAAGCGCGAGGCGGCCAACAGAAGGTCTTGAACGCGCAGGCTACGAAAGCCCTGGGAGTGCCCTACGACGCGCCGAACGAAGCCGCGCTGGCGATGGCCCGTGAACAGGCGGCCAAAGGCTACGCGCCGCTGGCCTCCATCCCGAAGATGTCCCCGGATGTGGCCTACTGGGATTCTCTCGATAAATTCATTACCAAGCAAGCGACGAAGGCCACCGGCTCCACCGATGCCGCTGCGATTGCGATGCGGTTGAAAAAAGGCTCCGGCAAAGCGACTGGCGAAACCTTCCTGGAAGAACTCCAAGGAGTGCGGGATCTCGGCTTCGGCGCTCGGCAAAAAGGCGATGTGGCCACAGCCAAGCAGCTCATGGACTTGAGCAAGGTGATGGAGGATTTCGCCGAGCGGCGCGTGGAAACCCTGGCCAATCAGAAAGGCAGCACGATCCCGAAAGACGCCCTCGCGCAAATGCAACAGGCCCGCACCGACTACGCCAAGCTGCATGCGATTGAGAAAGCCACCGACCCCGTGACGGGCAACGTCAGCGCGTTGAAATATCTCAATCAAGAATTTAAGCGCAAACCGGCGAGCCGAGGGCCGGGCTCCTCGCCGGTCGATGAGGGGTTGCGCGATGTTGGCGCGTCGGCCCGCGTGCTGAAGCAGACGCTCCCCTATATCGGCTCCTCCGGCACGGCGGAACGGCAAGCCGGGCAACACATGGTCGAGATGACGACCGGCCCGTGGAACGCGATCAAGGGCGGCGTGCCGCTCGCCAAAAACTACCTCGCCGCCAAGTACTATCTGAAATATGGCGGGGAGCCGGGCTTCCTCGGCAAGCACTTGTCGCCCGAGCAAAACATGCTGGTTCGGCGGATGCTCCCGCAAGACATCCTCGCCGCAGGGGAGGCGATGAACGACTAATGCCACTGCAAATTTCACCCTTTGGGAATACGCAATTCTTCGACGTGAACGGGAATCCCGCCAACGGGTATCAGCTGTTCACGTATGGGGCGCGGACTTCCACCAAACAGACGACGTACTCCGATCTCAACGGCGTGGGGATGCAGACGAACCCGATCATTCTCAACACCAACGGGCTCCCGACTTCCCCGATCTATATCGACTCGGCCTTGTCCTACAAGTTCGTCCTCGCGCTCCCGACGGACACCGACCCGCCGACTGCGCCGCTCTATACGGTCGATCAAGTGACCCTCGGGCTGCAACTCCCCACGACGGTGACGGCGGAATGGGTGACCGGGGCGACCCCCAGCTATGTGAGCGCCACGCAATTCAGCGTCACCGGCACGCACCTGGATATTTATCATATTGGCCGGCGCGTCAAGCTGATCATCAACAGCGGCACCCTCTACGGGACGATCTCCAACAGTGTGTTCGGCGGCGGGGTGACGACGGTGACGGTGGCCCTCGATACCGGCACCCTCAATAACACGCTCTCTGCGCACTACTACGGATTTTTGAGCGCCTCGGGCAGCTCGTGGCCGGGCGGCTATAACACCGGCCTGACGACCACCCTCAACGGCAATCTCGTGGTGCCGATCACGGCCGCCTTCAATCTCCTCCAAGCGGGCAGCATTCTCCCGTTTGCGGGGACGACGACGCCCCCCGCAGGCTATCTGAAATGCGACGGGGCCTCCTACGATCGCACGGCGCAAGCCCCGCTGTTCGGGGCGATCGGCACGACCTTCGGCGCGGTGGACGGTTCCCATTTTAACGTGCCCACGATCGCCAATCTGGCGGCCAATGTGGGCTACATCATTCGGAGCGCATGAGTACCATCACGATTGATACAGAGGGGCTCCTGTCCGTCACGACCGGCGCGAACGAGAGCCACATTGTCCAAGCGCCCTTAGGGGGCAAATGGACCGTGGCTGCCGATGGCACCACCCTGGCCATGACGGTCACAGACGGCGCGTCCGGCACGCCCGAAACCTATGTCCTCACCGACAGCAATAACACGGCCTGGCAGCTGACTGTTGATGACAACGGACTCCTCACGCTCACGGCCTATGATCTCCTCGTGGCCCTGGCTCCCGTGGTGAATGCCCCGGTGCTGATCAATGAGGTGCCGGCCTCAACGTATCTGCTCTACACCTATCAAGCGGGGACAACGACCCCGGCGACCACGTACAAAAACGGCGCGACGATCCAATCACAGCCCAACCCAATCACGCTGAACGCCTACGGCCTCCCGACCGATCCGGTGTTTATCACCATCGGGCAATACTACAAGTTCGTGTTGCTCGCGCCGGGCGGCGGGAGCCCGGTCTACACCTTCGACAACATCAGTAGCGGCGTGCCGGTGAACATCACCACCCCCACCGAATGGGTCTCGCCGTCGGTCTCCTGTACCTATCTCAGTCCCACCAGTTTCACGCTGCCGGGCGATGCGCGAGCGACGTTCCGCGCCGGGCGGCGCGTGCAGACCAATGGCTCCTCCACACTGGTGGGCACCATGACCGCCTCGACGTATGACGGCACACTCACCACCGTGACGGTCTCGCTGGATAGCGGGGCGCTCGATAACAGTCTGACGACCACGACATATGCGCTCTTGAATCCTGGTTCCGGGCCGATCCCTGATCGGCGATCCGTGGGCAGCAGTACCGTCTTCGGCGGGAATCTCACCGTCCCGACCGCGCAAGGGCTCAATCTTCTCCCCGCTGGGGCGCTCGATCTCCATGTCTCGCCGCCGTCGTCAGGTTGGCTGGCGTGTGATGGGGCCAGCTATCTCCGAGCCAGCTATCCCAATCTGTTTGCCGCGATCGGCACCACGTTCGGGGCCGCCGATGGCACGCATTTCAACGTGCCGACCATCGCCTCCGGCGTGGCCTCGTTGATCTACTGCATCTACGCACAAGTCTAAGGAGCACCATGGCTGTCAAAACACAGGTCAACACCGATTCGACGCAGACGCTCACGAATAAAACCCTGACGGCGCCGATCATCGCGACCATCTCCAACACCGGGACCCTGACGCTGCCCTCGTCCACAGACGTGCTCGTGGGACGCGCGACGACCGACACGCTGACGAATAAAACGCTGTCGAATCCGGTGCTCTCCGGATCGATGTCGGGGAACGGCTCATTAGCCACGACCGTGACGGTGCCCGGCACCTTGATTGCGGGAACCTCCGCCGTACAAAGCCCGTTTGCAGCCAACACCAAAACGACCCAAGCGCACGGGCTCGGCCAGATCCCGACGCTGGTGATTTTGTATCAGGAATGCCTGATCGCAGAGCATGGCTACAGCCCGGGGGATCGGGTGTACGAATTGATCGACTGGGCGGGGAACCATGGGGCCCAGTCCGTAGCGGACGCAACGAATGTGTACATCCTGTCCAACCAGGCCGTGTCTCCAGTCATGAACAAGACCACCCCGGCGGGATTCGTTGTGCCCACGGCCGCGAACTGGAAAATGGTCGCGGTGCCGTACCGGTTGGTCTGAGAGGAGTGGCGATGGTCCTGGATCTGGTCCGCGTCGGGCAATCGGTACTCGGAACGTTCGGGGTGCTCCGTCATGGGATGGTGCCGTTTGTCCTTACGCTCGAACGGCCCTGGCAAGACAACGCGCCGGAGATCTCCTGCATTCCGGCCGGCCGCTATGTCTGTCACCGAGTGAAGTCGCCCAAGTTCGGCATCACGTTCGAGGTCATGCAGGTGCCGGGACGGTCGAACATTCTGTTGCATAGCGGGAACACGCTGGAGGATACGCACGGGTGCATTCTGATCGGGGAAGAGTTCGGGGGCACCTGGGCCGCGCCAGACCTGCGATCGAGTCAGCGCGGGTTGCAAGAATTGTTTCGGTACCTCGACGGGATTCCGGCGTTTGACCTGAACGTGATCGATGCGCCGCCGATCCCTCGCTATCCGGTGCTCGTATGAGACTCTACCAGTGCCCCTATTGCGGGGCGTCCTTCACCCACGCGAAAGCGCGGGAACATTGGGAGACGCAGTGTCCGAAGAAACCAAAACGGTAGCGGCACTGAGGCCGAGAAGGGAGTGAAGGTGGCTACGAGATGTCTGGAACTGAGACGCCCGCACACGAAATCAAGGTCATCTTCTCACGGCCCTTCCTTGGTGCTTGTGGGATTATCATTGCTCTGTGCGGGGTGGTTATTGGGCTATGGTCTAGTGCTATCGAGCGTGACCTTAGCGAAATTCGCGGCACCCTCAACGAACGCGCGTCTCTCCTCCCACGCACTGCCGAGCTGGAGAAGCGCACCGACGATCAAGAAGATCGGCTACGAACCCTAGAGCGCAACGGGTATCAGCAACACGGGCACTAACCACGAAGGAGGCTACGCCATGGAGATCGTTTTATCAGTCTGGGAGTTTATGAAATCCGATGCAGGCACCGGCATCCTGGCCGGTCTGCTGCTCGTCAGCGAGGCGCTGGCCTCGATCCCATCCGTCCAGTCGAACAGCGTCTACCAATTGATTGTGGGGCTATTACGGCGCGTGACGGCCAAGCCCGCGGTCTCGGCATGATTGAAGCGCTGATCACGGCCCTCTGTACCGTGGCGCCGCTCTTGCTCACGGCCTGGGCCGAATCACGAAAGGGGCGACATGATACGACTATTGCATTGGCGCAGCGGGATCGTGCTGTGCTGTCTGGTGGGCTTGACCGGCTGCGCCAGCCCTAAACTCTACGAGCGACATGTGGAACCTGCGTATGATGCCACGGGACACCCACGCCCCGGCTATGCCACGCTCAACGTGGAATTTCTCGACGCGCTCAACCTGGATCTCGAAGCCTGCTATCGAGACGCCAGGAGGCCCTAGACCCCGATGGTGATGTCGGCCACTTCCACTAGCACGGTCTGAGACTCGTTCCCCATCTCCATCACCACGCGCTTGACGCCGTAGCGGGTCCCGTCGTACTGCGCAATCCCGTTCTCGGCCCGATGCCCCCGGAGGATCGTCAAAATACGATCCTCATGGGTGCGGGCCTCGGCTTCCAGCTCGCCAAGCTGCGTCTGGATCGCCGCCAATTGCGCCACGAAGATCGATTCTTCGTCGGTGAATTCGTACTCATAGGATTGATTCATCGCGCCTCCTGTGCTGGCAGTTTAATGGCAGTTCGAGAGGGAAAGAGGGGGCTCTGTGGTCCACGAATGACCACGAAACCCCTTGGAATTGTGAGAAAGTGCTGATTGGCGTGGCGTTCATATCGGTTTAGGAAACCGCTGCTCTATCCAACTGAGCTACGGGGGCGAACTCGTTTTTTCAATAAGTTGCGAAGGGTTTTCGATTGCCTCGTTTTCGTCGCTGGCAGTTTCCTGGCAGTTCCAAACGATGCCGCAACGGAATCCATGGCCTCGCGGAGGCTGGCGTCATGCGGGCGGCAATAGCGTTCGGTGACTTTTCCATCCGACCAATTTCCCAAGAGCTGCAGGATGCGTTGCGGGGCCGAGGAGCCCAGCGCCGTAGCCCACGTGCGACGGAGCGCGTGAAATGTCAACGTCTCCATGTTCAGCTCGATCAGCACCGGCTTGAAGATCCGAGTGTACCAGTTATGCGCGTCCCGATGCACGGCGAAATTGTAACGCGTCGAGTTCTGGATCTTCGCCGGGAAGATCCAGCCTGTGGCCGGCCGCCCTTGCTCCTCGTGCAGCACGGTCAGGATGGCTAGGGCCTCACCGGAGAGTGGCAGGGTAAAGGCCTTCTGGCGCTTGAACGAGGGATACTGCATCGCGCCGTGCGTCCACAAGAGCCATTCCCACCGTTGCGCGAAAAACAGGGATTGCCGGATGCCGACGAGCAAATCCAAATACACGAGCAGCGCATCGTCACGGTCCAGCCGGGCAAAGAGCAATTCCAGTTGCGCGGGTGAATAGGTCGGCATGACGCGCTCATCTTCGTCAAACAGTTCCACCTTCTGCCACAAATCAAACACCCACGATGGCGGGGAGACGAGCTTGCGCATCATCGAGCGCAGGCTTTCTGCGTACCGGTTCGCCGTCGATGGGCTGCACCCCTGTTTTCTGAGCGCCGTCAACCCGCGCTCGATGTCGAGCGGATCGAGCGAGAGGATCAGGCGCTTCTCAAAGCGCTCGCCCCACCAGTCGAGATGCCGCTTCTTGTCGCGATAGCTGGCACGTTTCCCCTCGATGCTGTCCAAATACGATTGCGTGAGCTCCGGAATGGTGGCCTCGGTCATGTGGGAGCCGGGGAAATACCGGCGCTCCCGCACGGCCACGCGCATGCGATCCCGAAAGGTGCGCGCATCCTCCTTCGTGAGAAAGCCGTCCGGCTGGCCGAATCGCTGCATCGCACCATGAATGGCGATGCGCACATACCAGCGCGGCTTCCCCTCGGCGTTCTTCTGGCTATAGAGGCCGCGATCGATCCCGCCGAGGCGCGCCATTATCGAATCACCCGATCTTTGCGCTTTGCGTCCTCCACGGTCAGCCACTGCATATTGTCTATGGTATCGGGGCCGCCACAGTGCAACGGCACCACATGATCGATCACATAGCCAGGACAGGCCCCTCGGCGCTGCCCGTTCGCCGGGCAGGGATGCGCCTGCTTGAACTGCGCTTTCGCTGATGCGCTCCGGGCAATGCGTCCCCGCGCATCACGAGGGAGATCAGGAGGGATCGGGCAGGCAGCGAAAGAGAGGAGCGCGGCAGCTAGAATGGCAGTTGTTTTGATGTGTGCTTTCATCTCAGATTGTAAGGGTGAGACTAACAGCAAGTGCAGTCACAGCCAGAGTTACTACTCGCCACATAAGGGAGAACAGGTAAGCAAGAATGCCTGAAGGGACCCATCCGAATCCGAAGCCCAGCAAGAAGCCATACTGTGCGGTGCAGACAGCCCATGAGAGTAAGAAGACGATGGCGGCAATTATCATTGCTCCAAGAACAGGGTCGAAGCGATACGCATATTCTTCCTCGTCAAGCCCTCCAAAGAAATCTCCAGCAATAAATAGCCAAAAAATGATCAGACTGGCCCCTATGGCTGCCTGAATAAAGCTTACATGATTCAAGATGATGAAAAAGAGAGTAGTCCATACCAATATCCATTTGTACTCGGTGATGAATTCCCAGATCTTGGATAATCGGCCAGATGAAGCAGGTACTCTCTCTGGTGTTGAATCGATCATATCCCCTCCTAGAAATCCATTTGCTTCCGCACGATCTTGCCGACGATCTTATGCTCTTCGGTCAGTAGGATGTCTTCATAATTCGGGTTCAGTGGGTGCAGGTAGAATTGCTCGCCAAACTTCTTGAGTTGTTTAATGGTCGCATCTTCGCTGCCATGATTGGGGAGCTTCGCTACAATATAATTTCCAGGCTCGCATTGAACATCTGGATCGACAATCACAACCTCGCCTGAACGGAATAATGGTTCCATGGAATCGCCCACGACGCGCAAAGCAAAGATTCGCTTCCCGCGCAGATCCGTTTCAATATATTCGTCAGATTCTCCCGCATGAGGGGGAACATTACGATCTACAAATATTCCAGCCTGTACCGACGTGAGAAGCGGAATCACTCTACGGGTTGATTCTGCAGGTGATTTTCTTAGGTGAGAATTAATGAGTCCTGGAGATTCACTCTGTGAGGCATATCTCGCCACGATGAACTCATCGACCGGCACCTTATAGTAGGTAGCGAACTGTCTCATTGTGGCGATGTTGGGATGTAGCCCCATTAGGATATTCCCAATAGTTCCCGCTGAGACTCCCACCTTCACCGCGAGAGACCTGCGGCTTTCAGATTTGAGCGACTTTTCAATGTGTTCCCTGAGCGTCATGTCGGGATTGTGCCCTTGCAAATCGCGCTTGACAACTGCATAACAATTCTGGTACTCATTGATCATGTTTAATTCACACCAAATCGACGCATTGCGAATCAGGCATGGACTGACCAAATCTGCCTTCGCGAGAAGGATGGATGTCAGCCGTCAGGCCGTTGATCAATGGATTAACGGGAAAGCCAAGCCGACCGTGACGACTATCGAGCGCATGTCGGTCGTCTTTGCCGTGCCGTGCGGATATTTTTTTACCAATAGTGAGCAACAAAATTGCTCATCGCGAAAGAGATCGTCCACCCTTTAACCCGTGTCCTCCAGGAGAACCGCCAGATGCTCCTTTGCTATCAACCCTGCTCACGCCGACCGGTGCACCGACTCCCTCGCGTCACAGCCGCGAGCGTAGGTCTTTGCTGCGTCGTGTCCTGGCGGTCTCGACCGGACGGACGGCGTGAGCCCCTTTCCATAAGGAGGACCGCCATGTCCCTCGATCACCCGATTCTCAATTGCAAAGTGCCGGAGTCCCTCAAGGCCGCGTGGCAACTGACTTGCCAGCGCCAGGGGATCAATCCCGGCGTCCGGATGCGCTGCCTGGTGGAGCGCGAGACCCTCACCGATCGGGCGCTCGAATGTGCCCGGACGGTGGGCTTTGAGGAAACCATGAGGCGCTTGGCGCTGCCGACGTATCCCGTGCATGCCTTGGAGTCTACGGACGAGCGGCCCGAGGCGCAACGCAAACCTCGTACTACTGTTTCGAGCCGGTAAAACGCCGGGAATGGCCGGTAAAACGGATCGGCGAGGGGGCAAACGATGGAACACCAGACCGAGGAATTACTCACGAGAATGGAGCTGGCGGCACGCCTGAAGGTGGCGCCGAAGACGATTGACCGGATGACGCGGCGTGGCGAATTGCGCGTGCATCGCGTGGGCCGGGCCCCGCGCTATGCCTGGGCTGAAGTCCTCGCCGATACGGCGCAAGCGACGGTGCAGGAGAAGGTCCGCGTGGCGTTGCTGCCGAGGCGGATCCGATGAGCCCCTTTTGGCTGGGCGTGCTGGTGGGCGGGATGGCGGTTCCGGCGCTGGTCCTCACGGCGCTGGCGCTGTGGGCCTTTGGGTTCGGACCATGGAGGGACCGACGATGACGACGATGACACGACCCAATGTCGTACGCGAGGAGATGCGGCGGCATCGCGAGGCGACGAAGCGCCCGCTGCATCCGGGCGTCACGCAGGCGGAGGCAGGCTATACGCCGGAGCAGTGGGAATTGCTCTCGGCGGGCGTCTGCGACGGATTGGCGACCCAGACGGAGGCGGGTGAGCGCGTAGCCCATCGCGCCTTGCTCGTCCTGGCGCTGGTGCTGATCGGGCTGTATGTCGCCGGGCTGCTGATCGGAGGGACCCATGGCTGACGCGCTGAATCAGATGATCGACGACCTACGACGGCATCGCCCTCAGCCGTATGACGCGGATGCTTGGGGCAGTTGGGAGCGAGCGATCGTCCAGGCGATCTCCGCGCTGCCGCCCCAGGAACGACAATGGGCCGCGATCGTGTTGGTGGCCAACGATCTGTTGGCGGACATGCCGGGGCTGTCGCTCGCGATGGCCTACGGGTTTCTGTGCGGGAAGGTGCAGACCTATCAAGCGCAGGGGGTGCGGGGATGACGCCACAAACCACCTATTACACCAGTGCCGACTGGATCAATAAAAAACCGGTGCCGATTGGTCCCTGGAAATCCACGGCGGCGGCACGGTCGGGAAAATCATCCCGTGTGGCCTCGGCAGGCACGAAGAAAGCACAAGCGTTGCTCAAGCGGCTGGCTGACCTGGGGGTGAAATGATGTCGATCACAGATTACGAGATCGAGCCGGACGATGATGAGTATTGCCGTGAGCACAATCGCTATCGCCCTTGCAGAGAGTGCCGCGCCGAGGCGCAGGAGTTCATCGCAGAGGCGATGCGGGAAGAGGGGCAGCGTGTTTCTTAACCACGGGGGACGCCATGAGCTACGCCTACTGCAATAAGCATCACGTGAGTTGGGATAGCGACAAGCACGACCTCTGCCTTGAATGCGAGGAAGAGCTTGAGTGCGCCGTAGCCGATGCGAATCGAGAGATGGGCTTGCCTGAAGATGGAGACTTTGGAGATCGGTAGCGAAGGGGGCCGGTCGGTGAATGAGACCGATCCGGCCCGAGGAACAACACACACAGCCCCGATTCTGGCGAAAGCGGAGGAGGGAGTCAAGGGAGGCGGTCATGGCACTGACACTGGAACAACAAGAAGCGCGGACGAAAGGGATCGGAGGGAGTGACGCGGCGGTGGTCGTCGGCCTCTCGCCGTTCAAGAGCGCCTATCAACTCTATCTAGAAAAGCGGGGCGAGGCTCCGGAGAGCGATGAAGAAACGCTGGCGATGGAGCTCGGCACATTGCTGGAACAGCCGGTGGCGGATCTGTACTGCAAGCGGACGAAACGAGAAGTTCGACGGCAGCCGCTCACATTTCACGATGAGCACCCGTTCATGCTGGCGAATATTGACCGGCAGATTCTCAAAGATCCACGCGGCCCCGGCATTCTCGAAGTCAAGACCACGAACGAATGGAGCGGGCGGGCGATTCACGGCGTGGAGGATATCCCTGACCACTACTATCTTCAAGCTCAACACTATCTCGCGGTCTACGACTATGCGTGGGCCAGCGTGGCCATTCTGATCGGCCTGAGTCGGTTCGTCTGGTTCGACGTGGAGCGCAACGACGAGGTGATTGCCGAGCTGATCCGGCAAGAGGGCGAATTCTGGGAGCGTGTGCAGACCGGCAACCCGCCGCCGGTCGATGGCTCGGCCCGCACGGGCGAGCTGATCAAGCGGATGTACCCGAAGGACAGCGGCAAGGTGCTCACGATTGACGCGCCCGAGCTGATCGAATCGGCGCGCTTGCTGGCGAGCGCCAAGGCCCTGGTGAAGAAGACCGAGCTGGATATCACCAGCTATGAGAACAAACTGAAAAGCGCCGTCGGCGATGCGAGCAGAGCGATCCTGCCAGGCTTCGGGGAGATTACTTGGAAGACCAACAAAGACGGCGTGAAGGAATGGGTGGATCTGGATCTATTGAAGGCCGATTTCCCCGACGCCTATGCCGCCTGCTTCAAAACTGACACGAAAACGGGCGCACGCCCCTTTCTCTTGAAACCCGCGAAGGAGTAATCGCCATGACGAACGATGTTGCTGTGCGTTCCAGTGTCTCAGTCTCGCTGCAAATCACCAACCTGGTGGAGCTGCGCGACTTCTGCAAAGTGCTGGCCTCAACCGAGATGGTCCCGAAGGCCTACAAGGGCAAGCCGGACGATATTCTTGTCGCCATGCTGCACGGCCAGGAAGTCGGCCTGCCGCATTTGCAGGCCCTCCAATCGATTGCCACGGTCAACGGCATTCCGTCGGTCTATGGCGATGCTGGGCTTGCGATGGTGCGGGCGTCCGGCAAGCTGGAGGACTTCGATGAATGGATTGAAGTAGACGGCCAGCGGCAAGCAGGCAGTTCGTTCCCCATCATGAAGTGGTCCGAGGAAGGCAAGATGATCGTGGCGCATTGCCTCGCGCTGCGAACCGGAGCCAAGCGCCCACGGATCACCACCTATTCGGTCGATGACGCGAAGCGGGCGGGGTTGTGGGGCAAGGTTGGCCCGTGGACGATGGTCCCACAGCGCATGCTGATGTTCCGGGCACGCGGCTGGAACCTGCGCGATGAGTTCGGCGATGTTCTGAAAGGCCTCGCGATCTACGAAGAGGCCCGCGACATTGAGACGGAACAAGAGCCGGATGGGACCTATCGCCCGGCAGTCGTCATTGTCGAACCGGAGCAGGGGGAGAAGACGGTTGAAACAGAATTGAACGGGAGCGCGAAGAAAGCCGCCTCGGTGCTCGACAAAATGAAACCCACGACGGCCCCCGCACGGACGGCCTCCAGTGCGGCGGCGCCGACTGCCCCTCCGGCTCCACCGGAGACCCACGCTGCCGGACCTGTGACCGGCGGCGAGGGCAGTGGGGATGGCTACCCCGCCGACTGGCTCTCGACGGTCCTCGACGCTGAGGACTTCCTGCGCGGCACGCAAGCGGGACACGGCATCCTGCGATCGATCCGCGCCGGGTTCAAGCTCAACGGCGATGCATACCCGATGCTGCCGGAGCACCAAACTGAGTATCTGAACACGCTCCGCCTGAGCGTCGAACGGATGCAGAAGCCGAAGGCGTAACCATTTTCTGACTCGACCACAAGGAGCCTCTCATGAAATTTGAAATCACCTCACGATGGAGCGGAGCCGTGCTGTTCAGTCTCGAAACAGAGTCGATGAAATTAACGGTGGAGGCAGCCATACGCACGGGCGCAGTCCTCAGGGGCGCAGACCTCAGGGGCGCAGACCTCACGGGCGCAGTCCTCACGGGCGCAGACCTCACGGGCGCAGACCTCACGGGCGCAGACCTCACGGGCGCAGTCCTCACGGGCGCAGTCCTCAGGGGCGCAGACCTCAGGGGCGCAGACCTCACGGGCGCAGTCCTCACGGGCGCAGTCCTCACGGGCGCAGACCTCACGGGCGCAGACCTCACGCCGATCCGCGACGACATTTGGGCGGTCCTGTCATCGTCGCCCGCTGAAGTGGCGGGACTCAGAGCTGCGATTGCCGAGGGCCGCATCGACGGATCGACGTATGAAGGCGCGTGCTGTTGCCTGGTGGGCACGCTCGCCAACGTGCGGCACTGTAAATACAGCGACATCCCCACACTGATGCCGAACGCTAGCCGTCCGGCTGAACGATTCTTCGCCGCGATCAAGCCCGGCGACATCCCGGAGAATTCCCAATTTTCCCAGCTCGCGCTGGAATGGGTCGATCTGTGGCTCGCGAACATGCAGGCGGCGTTTGCCGCGTCGAAATAATCTGTTACTCACACAAGGAGGCCCCATGAGTGCACTCGAACATCTCGGCAGAGAACTCGCGCGACAGATTCACGTGTTGAGCGCGTTGCGCGAGGAACGCAAGATCGCGCTTGATAATTTCAAGCTCCAAGAACAACAGCTGACGAAAGAAATTAACCGGCTGGCGCTCGATGTGCGGATGGGACAGGCGGAACTGTTCGGGGCCGAGACGGCGCGATGAGTGCGGAGAGTACGTTTCGCATCGCCGTTGCGGCTCGCTATGCTGATCGGCGAGAGATTCAACAATTTCTCGACCTCGCGCAACTGACGCACCTGCCCGTGCAGCTCACGGCCACATGGCTCACGGCGACAGCCGAGCAGGACGCCGATCTGACCGACGCCCAGGCGGAGCAAGCCGCCGAGACGAACTGGCGAGAGATCAGCGACGCGGACCTGCTGCTGTACTTTCCGTGCTGGGCAGGCGATCGCGCCGGGCGCTACCCCTTCTGGTCGCCTGGCCGGCTGATTGATTTCGGCATCGCCGTGGGCAGCCTCATCCCGATCCTCGTAGTCGGGCAGCCCGAGCCGACGATTTATCAACGCGGCGCTCAGGTCTCCGTCTGTGAGCGCACGCCGATGGCACTCTACCGGGCGGTGAAAGGGATGGTGCGGTAATGGATGAGAAAATAGCAGATGAACCGTGCCGAGAAGCTGCGAATTATCTGGCCCATTGTGGGTCTCTTGTGGCGCTCAAGGCCGAAGAGGATTTCACACAGAATATCTTCCACGAGTGGAAAGATTTGGGGATTGCCTCTCCTCTTGAGCAAGTGCTGTATGCCGCACTCCACCTAGCGCGAGTGATTCTCTCTCTCCCTTTATTTGATGTGCAATCCATCGACGAAGGATCCGTCTGTTCTGGGCTGAGCATTACTCCGCAACAGACCATCGGCAAGTACCGTGTGGACTTCCTCATTGAAATGTATCCGTTGCAGAAAGTGCCGACAGGAACCGCTGCGGCACGAAAGAAATCAGTCGTTGTCGAGTGTGATTCGCAGGCGTGGCATGAGAGGACAGAACCGGAACGGCGCTACGAAAAAGCGCGGGACCGTGAATTAGTTCGCAGAGGGTATGAAGTCTTTCACTTCACGGGAAAAGAGATTTTGGATGATCCCGCGACCGTGGCGGCAGAAGTACTGGCGCATGTGACGGACTGCCTAAAGGATTATATCGTTTCAGCTATTCGAGACCATGAAGCGAACCTCTAACACGGCGATAAGGCCGGTTGCTGTATGGAGTAGGCATGACCGACGGTGAACAGATTGCAGTCAAGATGAGCGGCGGGAGGATCTTCCGCTATGAGATCTCTCAAGCTGATGCCACCTGCCAGAAGTGTGGGGCGCCGATCCATTGGGTGACGACACACAACCACAAGCAGATGCCGGTCGATATTCCAGACCTCGGGGACGACCTGACAACCTGCCACTATGACACCTGTGAGAAGAGGTAGCGGGCGATGCCGTACCTGAACGTCGAACTTGATTATCTGACGCACCGCAAGACCGTCCGATTGATCGGGCTGCTTGGGCCACACGCGCCCCTGTACCCGATTCGCCTCTGGGCCTACGTCGGCAAGCACCACTGCGAAGACGGATCCTTCAAGGGTTATTCCATCCAGGAGATTGAATCCATCCTGGCTTGGAAAGGCAAGAAGGGTGGCCTGCTCGACGCACTCACGACCGTCGGCTATCTCGATAAGGTCGTGGAGGGGGAGGCGATGTACTACCAGGTGCATGACTGGCTGGATCATGCCGGACATCTCGCGGCCCTCAAAAAACGAGGGAAGGCGAACGCGGAAAAGCGGTGGTCGAACCTTGCTAAGGTCGATGCTAGGCCGGATGCTACTAGCATAGCTAGCGCGATGCTCCCTCTTAACCTTCTTAACCCTCCTAGCCTACTAAGCCCTCTTAACCTTCTTGGCGCAGGAGCATCCGCGCCGCCGAACCGGAAGTGTGCGGCGCACGACAAGGGAGAGAATTGCCAAGAGTATGCGATCGCGGGGAGTAAGTACTGTCGGGAGCATAAAGCGTTCTACCTCTCCGTACAGGAGCGATTGTCGGGGACGGTGCCGTCATGATGGCCCAGCCTCACCGCGTTGTGAGCATTGCCTTCATCGTGCTCGGCGTGGCGCAGCCGAAGGGCAGCACGAAGGCGTTCATGCGTCCGGGCATGCGCTTCCCGGTCGTGACGAACGACAACCCGAAGACGAAGCCATGGGCCGAGATCGTGCGCCTCGTGGCGCAACAGCACGCGCCTCAGGGAGGGCCATGGTCGGGGCCAGTGGATCTCACGACGACGTTCTACCTCCCGAGACCGAAGAGTCTGCCCAAGCGGGTGCTGCATCACACGAAGAAGCCCGACCTCGACAAGCTGGTGCGAGCGGTGAAGGACGCGCTCAAAGGCGTGCTCTACCTCGACGACTCGCAGGTGGTGGACGTGAAGGCCATGAAGCGATATGCGACTTCGATCCATCCGCCAGGCGTGATGGTGGAGATTGAACCGGTGATCGAGGGAGGGCACTGATGGCCGCATTAAAAAACGAGGGGCAAACAGCCATGACCTGGACCAAAGTCACCACGCACAACGAACCGCCGGGAGCCTTCGAAGGCGATTGGGTGTCGGGGATCTACAAGATCGTGCGGTACGAAGCGAACTATGCGAATCCGCAAGGCCCGAACTATCAAGCCTATTACATCCGGAAGCCGGACAAGTGTTGGGGGTATCACGTCGATGAGAAGACGCCATTCTACCCGACGTTGAAAGCCGCGCAGGCGGCCTGTGCGGGGCATGCGAAGGCGGTGCAGCCATGACGGACGCAGCGCGGCGTGACACTGAAGTCATCGATAAATTGTTTCTTGAGTTATCTCAGTTCTCACAGGCAACAACGGCGCGAGAAGCGCAACTCTTGAAGGAACGCGACATTTTACTGAGTGAACTCGCACGAACGAAGATCGCCCTGGCCGACGCGGAGCGGGCAGGAATTGAGACTCCGCAGTCTATTGCAGATTGGGCAAATAGCACGTTTGGGTCTGCAACAATCGAGCGCCAAGTTGAGCGAGCCGAAGAAGAGTGGGCTGAGTATTACAAAGCATGTGAGCAGGGTAGATCCGCTCAAGAAAGAGCGATAGAAATTGCCGACACAATTATTTGCTTGAGCCGTGTTTTGGTTCAGTTAGGCTACCCAAAGGCTGTTGACGAGAAAATGGCAATCAATCGTATTCGACGATGGAAAGTAGATGGCGAGGGATGCGCCTATCATGTCGAGGCCCAGGCGGGGGAGGTGGGGTGATGGAAAACAAAACAGCGAAAGAATACCTCGCTCAATGGGATCGCGGGGACAGTGTTTGGTCTATCGAGATGGGCGGCATTGGACCGGGTTATGAGCAGGCGTTGCAAGTGCTCGCTGTAGAAATCATACGGGACAATATCGACAAGCCCACCCCATCACACGACCAATACCGAACGTGGGGAGATGCCACGGTATCGAGAATTGATACGCTCTGTGGTGGATTCAGTGGGGCTCAAGTTGGAGCCGCGAAGCAGATCGCGTTCCGGTTTCTGTCGATGGGGCCAGCTCAAGCATTACAGGGTATCGACGCTGATCGGAAAATTCTTGTGAGCAACTTTTGGCCGCATATTCCTACACAGGAGGCTCACCATGGCGCGTAAGGGGTGGGATTTTGAAGCGATGGTGAAGAAAGCACAGGACGGGTATGACCCTGATGGGAGGCACTTATTATCAAGAGATGTGGTCACGCTCCTCGCCCGCCAGCACGCGGCGTTTGTGCGGCTGGTGAAGAGGATGATTGCCGTAAAGAGAAAAGAAATAGCCTGCATTGACGATGGATTGTGCGACCGAGACGTAGATAGGCCGTTGGAGGTACATGAAATTATGCGAGAGATCCAGGTCTGTGACGATCTCCTCGCCGCGCTGGGGAAGAGGACGAAATGAAAAAGCCGATCCGAGTCTTTTACAGCGAACTCTCTGGCCGGTTTTACGCGACGCAGCACTACAAGCAGTCGTCTCCAACTGTGGTAACGATCACCGGAGCCAAGTACGACGTGACGGACGATATCGGTTCGGCGGTGACGAAGCATGACATTCAATTTAAGCCAGCGAAGAGGAAGGGAGAGAAGAAATGAGCGCATGGACGACCGAGAGGCCGACGACGGCGGGGTGGTATTGGTGGAGATTTAATGAAAACAGAAATCCTACGGCTATCTACCTATCGAGTGATCATGTTGATGGACGTGATGTATTCACCGTAGGAACTATAGTGCTCTTATTGCACGAAGTGCCCGGCGAATGGCAGCCGGTAATCGGGCCGAGGGAGTAATATTTTATTAACCAAGGAGAGATCGATGAAAAAGGGTGACTACATTATCTGCCGGACGTACTCGGCTGGCGTATTCGCGGGAACATTGGTGTCGCGCAAGGGCCAAGAGGTTGAATTAAAGCAGGCGCGTCGGCTCTGGTATTGGGACGGCGCGGCGTCTCTTTCACAGCTCTCAAAGGATGGCGTCGCGAGACCGGAGAACTGCAAATTCCCCTGCGAGGTACCCAGCGTGCTTTTAACGCAGGCCATCGAATTGCTCCCTGTGAGCAAGCGGGCACGCCAATCTATCGCACAGGTGGCGATATGGAAACGATAGACGGCAACGGCGACGGCAACGGCGACGGCTAAGACCGTGACAACTGAATTGGATAGGGGCAGGCAGTGTGGATGGACATACCTTACGAGGCCATAACGAGAATGGAGCCAGAATCAAGCCTGGTCCTGCCCCACAAGGAGGAGTGAGATGATGGACCCATGGATACCGCACAAACCGGAAACCTGGCCGTGGAGATTTGCGACAGTCAAGCGCGACGTGATGGGCTATGAGTACCAAGGATATTGGGCAGAGCAATCGCCAGTGATGAAGAACCACCTTATCCCCAAAGGAACAACCGTAAAGATTGTGATGGTCAGTCGGTTTGGGGACGTGGGGATTACCGACGATCTTGCTAGGGAGTTTGGGTATCGCGCTCGCGTCAGCTTCGATGATCTTGCGGCGATTCAGGAGGGCCAGCCATGATCCAGGTGAAATGGGTACACGAGAGCAAATTATTCCACAACCCATTAAGTGCTAGGCAAATCCCCGTCATCCCCCTCGCCGCGCTGACGGAGGTGGTGGAGGGGTTGAAGCGCACGATTGAATGTATCGAAGTGCAAAATATGTTGCAGTGCCAATATGAGGGCGATTTAACCGTAGAAGAGGCGATAGCCGCAGGTTTTTGGCCTGACATGGCGGTGGCCGCTCGAGCTATTGCTCAACGCCTGCTCGCCCAACTGGAGGTGCCCCGTGGATAAGTGTTGTAGGGTGCAGGTATGTGACAGATGCGGAGTGCGGAAGAACGCTGGTCTCATGTCTCCCTACGCTGACGGATGGCCGTCAAACCTGTGCTTAGAATGCGAGCGGCAGTTAGGCTGGTTCAAGGAGAAGTGCCGCCCCTGCCATACCCCACAGGAGGCGTGATGAGTGACGAATCGTTAGAGCAACCAAGTCCGCTAAAGAATGTTCCTAGCTTTGCGTCAGGTGATGCTGGCCCCAGCCCGTTGACGCGGTTTGAGGTAGAGCAACTAGCCGAGTGTTTCCCATATGACATGCTGGAACGATACAAGGCGAAATTGCTGGCCCACGACGCCGCACTCCGCCTCACTCTCGCGCAGCAGGCGCAGGAGATCGAGCGCAGTAAACAGCGAGAGAAAGAGTGCCACGATACCTATCTGCGAATCATTGAGGCCTTGGAAGTGCTCAATGACAGGCCAGAGGTTAAGCCGTTATCGAGTTGGGACAAGATCGCCTGGCTCACACAGCAACTCGCCACCATGCAAGCGGATGTCGCGGCGGCCTGTGGCGAGCTGATGGTGAGCCTGGAAGAGTCACCCCCTGGAAGTTTAGTTGCTAGGCTGGTGATTGCGAATCGGGTACTGCGGAGCAATCTCGCGGCCATGACGGCGGAGCGGGATGAGGCGGTAAATGATGAAGGCTGTTCAATGGCTGCACGCACCGATCTTGGGCACGGGAAAGATGGATACTGTACGATTCGCAATAGGCCATGTCCTACGAAATGTCTCTTGAAGCAAATCGGGAGCCTTGAGGCGACCGTGAATTCCCATTCGATCAACATAAATGCGATGAACGACGTTTACAGCGAACAGCTCGCCGCAGCGCAGGCGCGGGTGTCTCAGTTTGAGTCAATCCCGTTTGACGATGACGGAACTCCGTT
>CXWL01009542.1_pt1 | contig 35863 bp, 30 predicted proteins | sample 590931 | NCBI WGS metagenome assembly CXWL01 (sample SAMEA3498368, study PRJEB10139) | groundwater metagenome | biome: water well; material: biofilm material | place: Germany | collected 2015-04-27
GACGGCAATGGACATATTGTAACCTAAAACCCACAACAACCAAATGGCGCCTATTAACGAAAACGGTACCGCTAAAAGCACCAGGCCGGTTTTAAACCAAGAGCGGGTATTCATAAATAACAAAAATGAAATCACAAAAAGCGTCAAAGGGATGACCAACTTGAGCCTTTCTTTAACACGCTGCATGTTCTCATACTGGCCACTCCAAAGAAGCGCATAGCCCGTCGGAAGTTTTAATTCGCGGTTGACCAAGCCTTTAGCCTCTTCGACAAATCCGCCTAGATCACGACCGGCAATATCGACATACACATATCCGGCCAACATCCCATTTTCATTACGTATCATAGATGGCCCCGTGCGCACAACAATATCGGCGACGTCTGACAGTGGAATTTGTGTTCCCAAAGGCGTTGACACAAAAACATCTCCCAGCCGATCAGGATCCTGGCGCAATTCTCTCGGGTAACGGACATTGACCCCATAGCGTTCAGGCCCTTCAACGGTGGTGGTCACCGTTTCTCCGCCGATCGCAGAAGCGATTGTTGCCTGAACATCATTAACCGACAAACCATAGCGGGCTAAACGGTCGCGCTTGATATCAAAATCCAAGAAATAACCGCCCGCCGCTCTCTCAGCGTAGACACTACGAGCGCCGGGAACTTTTTTGACTATAGATTCCAAAAGGACACCAATTCTTTCAATCTCCTTAAGATCCGAGCCTAAAACTTTAATACCAACAGGCGTGCGCATGCCCGTTGAGAGCATGTCAATTCTGTTTTTAATGGGCATGGTCCAGGCATTCGACGTTCCGGGGATTTGTAACGCCTCATCCATTTTCTTGATCAATTCTTCATGTTTGATTTTCTTAGGCCATTGTGATTCCGGCTTGAGCACCACCACGGTTTCCATCATGGAAAACGGTGCCGGATCGGTAGAACTTTCAATACGCCCTGCTTTTCCAAATACCTTTTCAACTTCAGGAAAACTTTTAAGAATTTTATCCTGAGTCTGCAAAAGTTTCCCTGCTTCGGCAACCGAAATACCAGGCAGCGTCGTCGGCATGTAAAGAATGTCCCCCTCCCACAAGGGCGGCATAAACTCATGCCCTAACTTCATCGCAACCGGCACGGTTGTTAACCCCAAAGCCAAAGCCAACGCAATCGTTGTTTTAGGAAACTTCAAAACCCATCGGCATACAGGTTCATAAACTTTAAATATCCTGCGGCTGATAGGATGCTTCTCTTCCGGATAATACTTTCCAACAAACAATCCGCTGGCCCAGCGTGCCAACCATACAGGACGAAACTTAAAAGGATCCGCGCGGGTAAAAAGCATTCGGATCGCCGGATCCAGCGTCACCGCCAAAAGGGCTGCGATCGCCATAGTAAATGTTTTACCCCAGGCCAAGGGTTTAAACAATCGGCCTTCCTGATCAATCAATGTAAAAATTGGTAGAAAAGAAACCGCAACCAACAGCAAAGAAAAGAACACCGACGGCGCAACCTCTTTGAGCGCTTGCAGACGAACCGTATAGAAATCTCCCTTACGTCCATTTTGATTCCATTCTTCCAGGCGCTTATAAGCATTCTCAACCTCAACAATTGCTCCATCTACTAAAACACCAATCGAAATAGCAATGCCTGCAAGCGACATGATATTCGCGGTCAGGCCCAACCCCCAAAACGGGATAAACGACAAAAGGACTGAAATCGGTATGGTAATGATCGGAACAATCGCTGACGGGAAATGCCACAGAAAAAATAAGATCACAATGGATACGATGATCATCTCTTCAATCAATTGCCGTTTAAGCGTATCGATCGCGCGCAAGATAAGATCGCTTCGATCGTACGTGACCTCCAAGGTCACCCCTTGAGGAAACGAAGATTCAACATCTTTAATTTTTTCTTTCACGCGCTTAATGACGTTTAAGGCGTTTTCTCCGTGACGCATAACGATCGTCCCGCCAACAGTGTCACCTTCGCCGTTAAGGTCAAGAATCCCTCGCCGGATATCAGGGCCGATAACAACACTGGCCACATCCTTAACCAGGACCGGCACACCCTCACGATTAACGCTCAATACGATCTTTTGAAAATCTTCAACGGATTTTGCGTATCCACGGCCGCGAACCATATATTCGGCCCCAGTAAATTCAACCACCCTCCCACCGGTTTCCTGATTTCCTGACCGTATAGCATCAATCACTGTAGTGATGGGGATCTTATAGGCAAATAACTTCCTCGGATCAACGGTCACCTGGTACTGTTTAACATAACCACCTAAAGGCGCCACTTCTGCCACGCCGGGCACGCTTTGTAAATGATAACGCAAATACCAATCCTGAAAACTGCGCAGCTCCTGAAGATTGTGCTTTCCTGTCTTATCAACAAGGGCATATTGAAACACCCAGCCGACACCGGTGGCATCAGGCCCTAATTCAGTTTTAACACCGTCGGGTAAACTCGGAATAATCTTGCTTAAATATTCCAACACACGGCTGCGGGCCCAATAAAGATCCGTCCCATCTTTAAAAATAACGTAAACATAGGAGTATCCGAAATCGGAAGACCCGCGGACAGCCTTAACGCCCGGAACTCCTAATAGAGAAGCCACAATCGGATAAGTAACCTGATCTTCAATGATATCTGGACTACGGTCCCACTTGGAGTAGACGATGACCTGTGTGTCGGAAAGATCCGGTATGGCATCCAAAGGAATATTTTTAACCGCCTGTACAGCTACCATGATTGCCGCTGCCGTCAAAATAATGACAAGAAATTTATTGCGGACGCTCGCCTCAATCAGTCGGCTAATAAAATTCTCACGGGGATTAATTGTGGACATGGCCCACCCCGTTTCCAAGATCACCATCGACGGCATTTACCTGCGCCCTCAAACGGCTTTCCGAATCTAATAAAAAATTACCCGAGGCTACAACTTTCTCTCCTGCCTTAAGGCCGCTTTCAATGGCCCAAGAACCGTCGCTCTCGAAACCGACTTTAACCTCAACCGGATCAAACACTCCCTCACCCTTATCAACGAACACAATCTTGCGTGTCCCTAAATCCATGACAGCGTCTCTAGGAACCACAAGATGTTCACCAAGCTCAGAAAGAATATCCACATAGGCGAGCATATTCGCCATCAATTCACCGCGGTATCCAGAGACCTCAATCAAAGCCCGTACCGTCCGCGTTTCCGGATCAATATAACCGCCGATCGAACGGATAACCCCTGTTAACTTTTCGTGAAAAGCCGGGACCTCGACCATTGTCTTTTGACCGACCTCAACAAACCCAAGATCGCGTTCAAATATCTGTGCGAATATCCAATAATTATTATTTTTCCGATAAATCTCTAAATCAGGCTGATCCCATGACTGCCACCATTTAATATTGCGCAACCTATCGATCTGCGCTTGCCCCAAACCTAACATCACCAAACGATGCTCTGACTCCAAAACCTTGGTCTGCAAATTTCGATGAACTTCCCAATTTCTACGCCTGGTGTTAATCCGGCGATAATCCCGATAAATAGTCACATACGCCTGATAAGCTTCGATAAATTCATTTTGAATCTTATATAACTCAATATCATGCGCCACATAACCGACCGCATGAACAAGTTTTGTCACGGTTTGCTTCTTTACAGAAACAGTCCTCACATCCATCAGCTGACGCTGACGATTATCCAACCGCACCGATAAATAACCATCCACGCCTTTTTCATGATTATGCATATCATCATTTTTGATGGGCGATTTTGATTGGGCATCTTGTCTTTTACGCATGACCAATTCCATGTTACAAATCGGACATTTTCCCGGACGGTCGCTCGTATAACTCGGGTGCATGGGACAATAGTACACATCTTTTATAACCTGTTGATGGCGGTGTTCTTTAGGTAATAAAGAAAACCATCCTCCCGCAGTCACCACTGCGATGATGATCATGATCAAAACTGATTGATGAAGTCTCATATATTCCCCCTCTTTATGACCTACACTTATATTAGTAATTAAAACACAACAAAATCTTAGTACAACGAAAATACCGAAGAAAATTTGTTTGAGGTATTAAAGGCGGAGATTGGAGAATTGAAGATAGATAGGAACAGATGCATTCGCTCTCGGAGGACCCTGATAGGCGAGTGAAAACAATGCACGATAATGGGAAACATGAACGAGGCGTTCAACAGTTAAGAAAATCTTATAAAAAGATTTGCCGGATGGCTTAGTAATTTCAAATGTCTTCGTGGCTTGATCCGGATTGTCCTTGGAAATCTTGCAACAGCCGCACGATTTGGTGTCTTGTCCCTTAAAATGATTGGCTTTTGAGGCATGGCAACATGAAACGATTTTCGATTTCAATTGTTGCGCGTGGCTTACACTAACTTGGCAACATAATAATAAGCCGGAACACAAAAAAGCCGTTGTGGCCGATGAGACCAGCACAACTTTAATTGTCTTCCCTATATTAGTAATTATCCTTTTAACCATTTCGCCCTCATTAAACTTCGCTGTAACTATACCATTGTGCCCACATTCAGGCAATAGCCCAATTTATACACTTCTAATCACGCTTTGCCGCTTTTGTGACTTGGGCTAATTTCTTTATAATTTTCTGATTGAGCGCATTGGCTTTTACCCTCCACTCCCAATTATTATACGTGGTTGATGGCCGATTAACACGCGCCTCATCGCCCAAGCCAAGGACATCCTGCAGAGGAACAATCGCCGTATTGGCAGCGGAATTCATAACCACCTTAATGAACCCCCAATGAATATCCCTAACCGAAAGGTGGTTAAAATGCCGCGAAACGTTTTCTTTCGCTTGCCAGGAAGAGTCCTTCTGATACCAGCCCTGAACGGTATTATTGTCGTGTGTCCCAGTATAAGCCACACAATATTTTGGATAATTTTCAGGATGATGGGGATTGCCCCTTGAATAATCATCAAATGCGAAGAGCAAAACCCGCATCCCCGGAAGCTTGAACCGCTTTAAAAGCTTTGTGACATCCGGAGTAATATATCCCAAATCTTCAGCGATGATAGAAATCTTGCCTAACTTTTTCAAAAGAGTTTTAAAAAAATCCGTCCCCGGCGCCTTGACCCAGCGCCCAAAAACCGCAATCTTCTCATGCGCTGGGATCTGCCAATAACCGGCAAAACCTCGAAAATGATCGATCCTCAAATAATCGAATAGCGCCAAACTGTGTTTGATGCGTTTGGTCCACCATTGGTATCCTCTTCTTCGCATCTCTACCCAATCATAAACAGGGTTTCCCCAACGCTGGCCAGTCTTACTGAAATAGTCCGGCGGAACGCCGCTCACAAACTTGAGCTTTAAATTTTTGTCCAATTTAAATAATTTTGGCTGAGTCCAAACATCGACGCTGTCATAGTTGACATAAATCGGCATATCACCAATCATCTCAACATTGTTGGACGCACAATAAACCTTAAGATCCTCCCACTGCTTAAAAAACAAAAATTGTTCAAATTTAATTCTCAATATCTGATCAGAATATTTACTGACAAAAGTCTGGATAGCACGGGATTCACGCAATCGCATGCCTTTAGGCCAGTCGCTCCATGAACGGCCGTCGTATTGTGATTTGGCTACACTAAAGATAGCAAAATCATCAAGCCAATCTTGATGGGTTTCGCAAAAAGACTGAAAAACTTTTGTGTCCGATGTTTTTCGGAAATTACGGAAAGCAATCGAGAGGATTTTTTCTTTCCACGCAGAAACAACAGGATACTCAACGACACCATTCTTAAACTTAGGCAGCCGGCCGAAATTACTTTTAGTCAACCATCCATCCCGTTTCATAAAATCGGGACTAATCAAAAGCGGGTTACCCGCATACGCGGAATATGAACTGTAAGGGGAATGGCCATTGATGCCGTCTGTCGGATTAATGGGTAAAATTTGCCAATATCGTTGTTTGGTCTTTACCAGAAAATCAACGAATTGATATGCTGCCGGGCCCAAATCGCCTATTCCGTAGGAAGAGGGCAACGATGAGATATGAAGTAAAATACCGCTGGCGCGTCGATTCATCATAAGGATTTAAAAAAGTAAAATATAAAAATGATCGGAATTCTCTAATTCAAAAATACAAAACTTAAATAATTAGAATTACGTGATAAACTAAGAAACTATTTTACGCAAATATTGGTAAGCTTGATGGCGTCCCCAAACGAGTTTACGACGGAGCGAAGCGGAGTCGTTGTCTGAGTTGGGGGACGCCATCAAGCTTACTCTTAGAAATAAATACGACTAACTATGAACTCAGTTCTAAACAATTCTGACCTGCAATATAGTCCCGAGCCTATCAAACGACTTAATCCAATTGCGCGCCAACTCATCAACTTTAGCCTGCCCTTTGCGTTCACTATAATTCTTTTTCCCAACCGCAAAATAAATGTTCTGAGCCTTCCAAAGATCCAATTCCAAACTCAATTGATTTATAATCTTTAAAACCGACTCAATGGTTTCAATCAAGGCAATGTTCTTCGGCTGTTGGTCTAAACGCTTCATGAGCCCACTAATTTTCTGACTCGCCACAAAACCAAAGTTTCCCTGATCGCGCTTAAAAGCCCATCGCTTCATTTCATCGACGGTTGATTGAAGCCGTTCAATATTAATATTTTCGTTTTCCAAAATCTCACACAAATCCCGGTTCAAAATAAATTCGACCACTGTGATAAGCGTTCTCGGTAAAGGCAGGCGGATTTCATTTTTGATCTGCATAAGAGGGTAGTGATGTTCATAAATTTGCCGAAACGACGAATCTATATCCTCCATGGTTGATTGCAAAACCAAGTTTAAAATCTTCTGCTGTTCTTCTTTAAACAGATGCCACAGCGAATAATTTTGCGGGCCGAAATATTTATTAATAAGGGTAATAAGCTCCGAAATATTACTCTGCAAGAATGCTTCAATGATTTTCTTACGCGCCTCAAGAAAATCTTCCGAATTTAAATGTTCAACTCCGCCGATAAAATTATGGTCGCCTAAGTGCAAGACCGCAAAATTAATGTTGGCCTTCTCCAGTGTGATATCCGATTGGACCCAACCGCGGCCGATGGCAAGCCGAAGCCGGCCAGCTTCTTTAAGATCATACATATCACTCTTGACGGTGTAACAGTACATTTTTGCTTCTGAAGGATATTCTTCGTAGAGCGATGTCATGGCATAATGTGCTCCGACGCGCAAAAGATCAACAACCGAAGGCTGAATCATACTCTTGTAGGCCTGCGCCCCGTTTTTAATCTCGACGACATTGCTGGGCGCATTCTCCAAGAATTTGACAAAGGAATTCTCCAAATCAGCTCCACAAACTTCTTTCGCAAGCTGTATGGCGCGTGCCGCATACTTCAAAATCTGTACGGTCTCGATACCCGAAATATCGTCGAAAAACCATCCACAACTTGTATACATTAATAATGCGTTATACTGCATTTCTAAAAGTTTAAGGCATTTGATCTTTTCATCGTCGCCGAGTGGGCGCATAATAGTTTTGGCAAAGAACCGCTCAATTGATTCTTGGCGGCGGTCAAGGATCACATCAATATACGCATCTCTCGTCTGCCAGACCTCCTGGGTAAAGGCCGTCATTTCACGCCCAAAGACGGAGCTTAATTCATCCCGCAGCCAGTCTAAAGCCTGCCGCAAGGGGGCGCGCCACTCTTGATGCCAACCATGATTCATTCCAGAAGAGCAGCCGCAATTAGAACGCCAGCGCTCTACACCATGCACACAACTCCATGAACTATTCTCAAAAATTTCAACCTCATACGCAGGCGGATATTTCTCCATGTATTCCCCGTAAACCGTAAGGGAAACATCTTTTTGGGAACTAATAATATTAAGGCAATACGCAAGCGCCATGTCGCCGAACTTATGATGATGGCCGTAGGTTTCACCATCGGTGGCAATATGGATCAATTGCGGCGAATGACCCGATGGGTTAAATGCCTTAAGGAAACGATCTGCAAAAATTTCGCCATTATTCAACAATCCTTCAAACGCCACGCCTTGAGAAATCGGGCCGTCATAGAAAAACAAGACAATACTTTTTCCAGACGGAAACTTACACACATATGGCATTTGCGGATCCACCTTTTGATCCGCAACGGTAATCCAGCCAGCGCCGTCCTTTAATTCACGCACGCGTTTGGCCTGCCTCGGGGCCAAAATTGTAAATTTAATGCCCATCTCAGCCATCAATTCTAATGATTCATTATCGACAGCCGTTTCAGCCAGCCACATCCCCTCGGGCTTGCGTTTAAACCTGTACTCAAAATCCTTGATGCCCCAAAGAATCTGTGTGCGCTTATCACGGGAAGTGGCCAATGGCATAATGATATGATTGAAAACCTGCGCAAGGGCGCTTCCATGGCCGGAAAAATTTTTCTGACTCAACTGATCGGCATCGAGAACCGCCTGATAAACATCCGGGGATTTCTTCTGCATCCATGACAAAAGCGTAGGGCCAAAATTAAAACTTATTTTTGAATAATTATTGATGATANNGATATCGATAATCAACTGCTGACTGTCTAATATGCGGGCAGCGCCATTACGGGCGTAACTCTCGGCGGTGACACGTTCGTTCCAATCGTGGTAGGGATAAGCGGAGTCCTGAACTTCGACTTCATCTAACCACGGATTTTCACGGGGAGGCTGATAAAAATGACCGTGGATGCATATGTATTTGTTCAAGAGATATACTCCGGATAAAAAATGAATGGCCTGAGTGGCGGATGATCTATGATTTTGAAAAAATTCAGCTTACGTCCTGGCCTTGGACTTAGCCTTGGCACGGCCTTGCTGTTTCTGGACTTCCAATTCAACAGGTAATGAACCCATTTTGTAAATAAGGTCGTTAAACGCACTGACTTCTCTTGCGACCAAACTAACGAACGTCCGGCGGCTGCGGATCGTATAATTAATTTTATCCTCGCGGGCCAGCCAGCCTATAGCCTGCAAAACAACCGCATCATTTTCACGGAGCAAACGGGGCAACTGGGAAACATTGGTCTCTCCATTCTGCCCCAGAAAACGCCAAGCCTTGCCCGCGGTATCGATCACTTTATCTTTCATCATATAAATCCTCCTTAAGGTATAAATACTTTAAATCGTTGTTATTTTAATCGTCTGCTCCAAGCCAGTCAAGCCTGACTCAAAATTTATTCACGTTTTAGATAAATAACGCTCAAAGGCGGAACCGTCAGAGAAAAAGAATACGGCCTGCCATGAAATCCGGCGTCTTCTGTTTCCTTCCGTCCCAAATTCCCCTGGCCGCTGCCTCCGTAATAAACGGAATCACTGTTAAAGATTTCATTCCATGCGCCGCTTTCGGGAACGCCGACTCGATATTGACAATATGTCGCCGGGGTAAAATTGCATACAACGATAATCTTTTCATCCACACCAATACCTTTGCGGATAAAACTGATGACGCCTTGCGTATAATCATTAAGATCAATCCACTCAAAACCATGGGAACTGAAGTCTTTTTGAAACAAAGCCTTTTCCCGACGATAAATATGATTCAAGTCCGCCACAAGTTTTTGTACGCCTTGGTGGCGGTCATGCTGCACCAGATGCCAGTCCAAGCTTTTGTCATGATTCCATTCATCCCATTGAGCAAATTCCTGTCCCATAAACAAAAGTTTTTTTCCCGGATGGGCGTACATATACGAATACAACAAACGCAGATTGGCAAACTTCTGCCAGTCATCACCCGGCATTTTAGAAATCAAAGACTTCTTTCCATGAACAACCTCATCGTGGGAAAGCGACAAGACAAAATTCTCAGTAAACGAGTACATGAAACTAAATGTCAGATCGTTATGATGATACTTTCTATAAACAGGATCTTTAGAAATATATAGCAGAGTATCGTGCATCCAGCCCATGTTCCATTTCATCCCGAAACCAAGCCCGCCTAAATGAACCGGCCGTGAAACGCCCGACCAGGCGGTGGATTCTTCAGCAATCATCTGCACATCAGGATAATACTCATACACTGCTTCATTGAGGTGTTTCATAAAATTGATCGCGTCGATATTTTCCCGCCCGCCATACTCATTGGGGATCCATTCCCCATGCTTGCGTGAATAATCCAAATATAACATCGATGCAACAGCATCAACGCGTAATCCGTCGATATGAAACTTATCCAGCCAAAACAGGGCGCTGGAAATTAGAAATTCACGAATCTCAACGCGCCCGTAATTAAAAATATAACTGCTCCAATCCGGATGAAAACCTTTTCGCGGATCCGCGTGTTCATAAAGGTGCGTTCCGTCAAAATACGCAAGGCCGCACTCATCTCCCGGAAAATGAGACGGAACCCAGTCTAAAATAACTCCAATATCATTCTGATGAAGATAATCGATCAAATACATAAAATCCTGAGGCGTTCCGAAACGGCTGGTGGACGAAAAATAACCAACCCCCTGATATCCCCAAGATCCGTCGAAGGGATATTCCATCACCGGCATGAATTCAACATGGGTGAACCCCATCTGTTTGATATACTCCGCCAAAGGTTGAGCAAGCTCCCGATACGTCAACCAACGGTTCCCTTCTTCTAAATTACGCCGCCAGGAACCAAGATGAAGCTCATAAATCGAGAGTGGAGCCTGTAAAGAGTTATGCCATCGACGGTGGCTCATCCACTCTGTGTCTTGCCATTGATATTGTGTGTCCCAGGCAATCGATGCCGTTTTAGGCGCTGTCTCGTTATAAAAACCAATTGGGTCTTTTTTCTCTACTTGATAATCATGTTCCTTGGAAACAACAAAATATTTATAAACTTCCCCCTTAAGGATTCCGGGGATAAAACCTTCCCAAATTCCAGAACCGTCCCAACGAACCGCCAGCGCATGGCTGTCACGATGCCAACTATTGAAATTTCCTATGACGGAAACCTTCAAAGCATTCGGAGCCCAAACGGCAAAGTAAGTTCCCGCAATCCCATCAACAACCATGGCATGAGCGCCAAGCTTATCATAAAGACGATAATGGGTACCCTCTTTGAAAAGATAAATATCGTGATCAGTAAAAAGACTTTGATCGTGACGGATGTTAACCGAAGCAGGATAGGAGGAACGGAGACTTAATTTATTTTCATGTTCGTCCATGGATGAGTCCTCAATGCTGGTTAAAAAATAGCTGAATACTCTTATGGCTCATACCACCGGAACAACCGACGACCGCACAAATCAGCCGCCTCAAAACAGCAATCGAAAATTGGAATCGTATTATATCCATGACCACATCAACCCGCAATGGAATTGTTACTAATAAAAAATAACCTTCCCCACACCGAGAGTGGGAAAGGTTATTTTCCTCCCCACATACCGGATAAACTTCGCGAATTCATAGGAAAAACCCCGCCTTCGCTTACCGCCTTGACATCTTCCACAGAATAAAACGCCTTCGGGTTAAATTTCTTAATAATGTTGATGACTTTATCGTGTTGACAACGATTAACAACTGTAAAAATAAGATTAACTTTACCCGTCGCTCCTTGCGCGTCCAGACACGTAACACCGTAGCCCTGCTTCTTTAAGTGCTCAAACAATTCGGTTGCATCTTTTCGTGTGATCACACGAATCACTTCAAGGCCAACGGCCAATTTTTCTTCGATGATCATGCCGACAAAATTACCGGTCGCGAATCCACCGGCAAATGCAATATAAGTCACAAAATTATCCATGCCCACAAGGACCTGCCGCACCGCCAAAAGCCAAATCATGACTTCAACGAAACCTAAGAAAGGAACTATGAATTTACGGCCGCGGGCTAACAGCAATAGTCTGATCGTTCCGATCGTGACATCGCAAATACGAGCCAAAAAAATCAGGATGGGAAGCCCTACCCAATGAAAAGCAGGAGAATTAAAAAATGTCTCATTCATATTTTTCTGCCTTCCATTTTCCCTTTACGTCTGCCTCAAATATCCCCACGTGTGGAGCCTGTCGCTGTCTTCGTACCATCGATCCCCGATATCAGTACGATAGTACATATTTGGGATCATAATATTTGCGATGCGGTGATAAACCTGTGCCTGCGCCTGTTTCATGGTTTGGCCTGTCCCGACGACGATAAGCGCCACTCCAGAATTTCCGGCGACAAGCCATTCTTGATCCAGCAATTTAACATCACCGATATGAACACCGTCCAAATTAGGCTTCTTAAAAAGAATAACCCCGTTTTTTGAATACGCTTCAAACGTTTGCGGGTCATTAAACGGATAAGGCGGAACCAAAATGCGCACACCGATTTGAAAACCTTTCTTAAATTTAAATTCCTTAAGACTTCCTTGCGCCAACTCCAGTAAAAATTCCCCCATCGGCATCTGTATTCCTTCTTGTTGGATGCTGATCGTCGGATATCCAAAACGCGCTGTGAATTCTAATGGATAAATACCGTTGGCATTCACTATACAATTTAAATCAATGTACCCCACATATCCTTCACGATTTAATTGCGGTTCCATTTTCTTAAGCGTCTCATTGAAGATCTGATTCGGATCGCTCCAATACATGGTCGTGCCCATTTCTCCGGTTGAGGGCCCCACATCGCCGGAAAACAATCTCTTGTGTTCAAAATTAATATTTACCGGATAAACAAATTCTTTTCCATTGAAAAAAGCACCGACCGCCACCTCGACACCAGTCACGCGCCTCTGCAGTTGAAATTCTTTAATCTCTTTCGACCACGCCTTCTTATAAGCCTCAAGCACCTGAATCACATCAACGCCATCTTCTTCCTCGCCAACAAAAAGCAGCCGTTTGATGTTTTGCGCCTCTCCGCTGGGTTTAATCACGTACCGCGCAGGATTATTTTTAACATAATCAATCGCCGCATTAAAAGACGTAAAATCCGCAAATGGAATAATGTTAATACCGGCCTTTTTAAGTTCCTCCTGGCCAAAGGAACGATCATCTTCAAGCATATCCGTATATTCAGTCCCGCCGACGACCAACTTTCCTTTTTTGCGTAGCTCTGCGGCTTTCTTACCTTGGCCAAGGACATCATCAAAAATAATCACATCAGCCCAATCAACATCTTTCTTCCAATCATCAGTCTTGGGGACAAATCCGTCGGCAATGTCCCGAATATCTTTCTCTTGAATATAATACCGGACATCATGCCCTTCTTTAACAACCTGCCAGGCGATGTCGTTAATCAATGCATCAATGGATACAAATAAAAATCTCTTTTTAATCATCATTCTCCTGCCTATCTCTCGAAACTACTCTCGTTTTCATTACCATATTTTCTTCGTCATTTCCGCGAAAGCGGAAATAATATTACTTTTGCACACGACAATCATTCACGACGATGTTAATACGTTATTATAAACACGCTTATATTCTTTTTAAATAATTTCTATTAATTTTTAGTTTAAAAATAGTATATACTTAACTCATGAATTTAAAATATTATGTTGGCGTTGATGTCGGAGGAACCAAGATTGCCGCAGCGTTGATTTCTGCCAATGGAAAAATTCTCGCCCGTTCTAAATCTGCCACGCCGCCCAAGGCGGATGGTAAGAATATTTTTCAGGTGATCATCAAAACCATCCAGGAAGTTTGTTCTGAGCATCCATCCAAGAAAATTTCCGGCATCGGACTTGGTATCCCGGGGATTGCAGATCCGCGAACACATTCAATCATTGTTACTCCCAACATAAAGCTGGCGGGATACCCTCTGAAAAATGAATTATCCAAGAAATTTCGAACGAAAATTATCATTGATAATGATGTCAATTGCGGACTTTTAGGTGAAAAATGGCTTGGCGCCGCACAAAAAGCAAAACATGTCGTCGGCCTTTTCCCAGGAACAGGCATTGGCGGAGCCATCCTTATTAACGGGCGTTTACTCACCGGTTCCCAAGGCGCGGCGGCCGAGCTTGGGCACATGATTATGGTTATCAATGGGCCCCAATGCAGTTGTGGTAATAAAGGATGTTTGGAAGCCCTCGCAAGCCGATGGGCTATTCAACGCGACATCCGGACGGCGATTAAATCGGGAAAAAAATCCATCATTTCGCAATTATCAAAGAATAATCTCGCGATCATAAAAAGCAAAGCCATCAAGCAGGCTCTGCAGCAACGGGATCCTGTCGTCACTGATATTATGATCCGCGCCGCAAACACATTAGGCCAAGCTTGTATTTCGATAAGTCATATCTTTAATCCGGAAATGATTGTCTTAGGTGGAGGGGTAATTGAGGCCTGTGGAGAATTTCTTCTGCCCCGGATCAAAAAGCTCGCATCCAGCGATCCATTTTTCAAAAAATTCAAACCATGCAAAATCGTCGAGGCCAAACTTAAAGACGATGCCGTCCTATTGGGCGCAGTTGCCCTTGCCCGCCATCAGGCATAATGATTAATCAGAAATTCCTGCGCATTAAAACGGTCTTCCCCATTTTTGTAATACGCATACGTTTTTTCCGCTGATAAAATCCTGGCTTTGGTATTGTCTTTCCAATAAGTTTCGAGAATGGAACTTAACTGCTCCTTGATATCTTGTTTATAAACCTCAAACATCAGCTCTATCCGACGGTCAAAATTTCTCTGCATCCAATCGGCAGAAGCCATAAATACGCGGGCGTTTGAATTGTTATTAAATAGATACAGGCGTGAATGCTCTAAAAAACGGCCGACCACGCTTTTGACTTCTATATTTTCACTCAAGCCGCTTACACCGGGCACAAGGCAGCACATGCCGCGCACCAAAAGCCTGATTTTGACACCCGCACAGGATGCCTCGTAAAGCTTCTCGATGATCTTGGAATCTTCCAGCGAATTCATCTTGGCAAAAATCGAACCATTCTTATTTTTCTTTTGAAAAGCAATTTCATTATCAATCAGATCAAAAAAATGTTTCCGCAGATCATTAGGCGAGGAAACGATTCTCTTCCACGGAGACGGCATGGAATAACCGGTCATGACATTAAAAACATCTGAAATATCCCTGCCAAAATCATCATTGCAGGTGAAATATCCGATGTCCGTGTATTGACGCGCCGTCTTTTCATTATAATTTCCCGTCGATAAATGAATATACCGGCGGATACGCCCTTCTTCCTTACGGACAACCAGCGTGAGTTTGGAATGGATCTTAAGGCCTGGAATCCCATAGATCACATGGCAGCCGGATTGTTCCAGCTCCCGAACCCACAAAATATTTTTCTCCTCATCAAACCTCGCCTTGATCTCAACTAATACCGTGACCTGTTTTTTATTTTTAGCGGCCTGCTTTAATGCGTTAATGATCGCTGAGTCCTCGTTCGTCCTGTAGAGAGTCATTTTTATGGCAAGAACACCTTCATCTTTAGCCGCCGTTTGTATCAAATCAACAACAGGATGAAAGGACTGATAAGGCAAATGGATAATAAAGTCGCCCTCTTTAATCTTCTCAAAAATATTTTCGTAAACAGATTTGGCGGCAACAAAGCTTCGAAATGCCAATTGCGGAAGTTCCACCATCGCCGACAAATTCATTAAATAGGCAAGATCCAATGTCCCATTGATAAACATGACCTCTTCTTTCGGAAATCCGATCCCCTGACAGAGCGCCTCTAATAACTCGGGCGCGCAGGATTTCTCAATCTCTAAATAAACAGGTTTGGCTTTACTGCGTTTTTTAAGTTCATTCTCCATGGCCTTTAAAAGATTCGGCGCATCTTCATCTCCAGGAGAAACTTCACTATCGCGAATCACGCGAAAAAGAGAAAACCCCTGTATCTTATACCCTTTAAAAAATATCTTCATATGCTCTTTGATGACATCATCCAGAAGAATAAAATCGCTGGAATCTTTCTCCGACGGCAATTTGATAACGCGTCCAAGATTTGCCGGAATCGGAAGAATGGCCAGATGAAGCTCATCATCCCGATTAACACTCACGGCAAAGGCAATAGTCTTGGAAGGAAGAACCGGAAACGGATGCCCCTGATCGACAGCCATGGGTGTCATAATTGGAAAAACGGTGGCATCAAAATAACGCTTCACAAATTTCTTCTGGTCATTCGAAAGGTCTTCAAAAACCTTCAGACGGACATTATGTTTTTCCAGATCCCGAAGGATTCTTCCGCTATGAATCTCATAAAGTTTTTTAACCAGTTCATCGACACGTAAGCGAATTTCACTATAAATCTCGTGCGGATAATATCCGTAGGCATCTATCCGGTTGTAACCGGAATCCATGATGCGTTTTAAATCCGCAACCCTGACCATAAAAAATTCGTCGAGATTGCCCACAAAGATAGCCGCGAATTTAAGGCGCTCCAAAAGCGGGTTGGCATGATCAATTGCTTCCTCGAGAACCCGCGCGTTAAAGTCCAACCAGCTAAGGTCACGATGGATTATGTTAAGTTTGTTCTGTTTTTCTGGCTGTTCTGACATATTTAATCCTTGTAAGTAATCAAGATTCTTCCTGACGGACCGTTAAAATAAGACGATTACCCGTGATCTCTTCAAAGAATCCTTTCTTCTCCATAAAACTCGACTTTTCCAAAAGAAAACTTTCATGCGAATACACAATGAGATTAATATCCTGGGTCTTTGTGAATTTCACTTCCATCTTTTTTACCTTCTGGCGGTGAGAACGGTCTAACGCATTAGCCACCCGCAATAAGGCGCTTAATTTCTGAACGAGGATCTGTTGATCAGAAGCTAACGAATTATAAATTAAATGAGTCGCCAATGGCGATGACTTGCGATGATACCGGGCGACCGCAGCAATGATCTTTATCTCCTCCTCAGTCAATCGGAAAAGATTCAATGAATTGATAATATATTCTGTATGCTTGTGGTGCGCACGATTATTGATGAACATTCCGATGTCATGCAGATAGGCCGCGAGAATCAAGTAAAGACGATCCTTCTCCTGAAGCCCCAAAGAATCCTTGAGCTCATCAAACAACGTCTGGGAAAGATTCGCCACATGACTCATATGGTTTAAATCAAGATTAAATTTGCGGCAAAGATAAGTGGCTACCGAAACCAATTGGTCCGTCTTGTTGTTCTTGTCCACCGCTTCATATTTATCCAAAAGATTCGCCAAAATAGCCTCTGACAAAGACGTCTCGAGAATATAAATGTTTTCTTTATTCGTAAGTTTAAAAAGCGAATTTAATATAGCGGCATACCCTATGATGGTCTCAGAAAAATCCGCCGGGATATTATAATCCCTGGCAATCTCGGTTGCGCTTCGTTCCCGCAAACGGGCCAAAAATTCATCGGATTCGCTCTTCTTAAATTGAAAAAAATTGGAATCGCGCCTTTTGTTGGGAAGAATGTTTTGCAGATAGGCTGAATAATTCTCATCAATCAAGATAATATCATCCACATTTAACTTGGGACTCATCTGCTGCAGATATTTAATCTCATGCGCAATATATTCTTCCACCGCGTCATAGATTTCTTCCATACTGCCATCCAAGCCAGCCATGAATTGCGCCAACCGCAGGGTTCCAATTGGAAACCCAATGTTCATCAAAGTATTTCCTTTTTCCATAACGGAAACATCAAGACTTCCTGCGCCGAGTTCGCCAATCAAAAGATTCTTTTCGCGGATAGGATAAGCTTTCTTAATTTTATTGGAATGAGAAAGGAAGGAATCAATGTAATAAACAACATCGCCAACGTTAAGAACATCAATTTTAAAACCAGTCTTACGAAAGACAGTGTCGAGGAAAATATCGCGGTTTCTAGCCTCCCTGACGGCGGTGGTGGCAATAACCGTGTAGTCTTTGACATCCAACTCACGTAAAACCTGCTTATACCGTTCGAGGACACCGATCGTTTGATTGATAATTCCCTGCGGAATTCTTCCCTTTAAAAACGTATGCTTCCCGATGGGAATGGCATTCTTTAAAGTTTCGATGACCTTGATCTCATCGCCTTGGAGTTCCCCAATGATGAGTTTTATTGAACTCGATCCGACATCAACGACTGCTGCTCGCATAGGATTCCTTATTATCTTTTATAAAATAAAAATACAATTAAGCCCCTATTAAATTTTGCCGCCTGTGATCTTAGCGCCTTCAACAATCTTTGAAAATAGTACGGAATAATTAACCCATTCTTCTTTCGGGTTGACGGAAAACAAAAGACTATATAACTGGTAATCGTGGATCACATAATAATCCATAAGCCTCAATTCCGGGAGAGTACTTGAAAAACCTTCGACCTTAATGGCGGAATCATCACCGACCTTAAGATGTTCTATTTTAAAACCATTCGCGTATTGGCCCAAATGTTTAATTTTATCTTCTGTGAGTTCATCCATGCCGGTCACCAATTCCTTGGACCTGGCAACCGTCAACAACACAGCCGGATCCTCACTGATGGTGAAAAGAACTGCGTCGCGACCAACTTCTTGCTTCCAATCTCGGTTACAAAAAAGCTCTACCCCAAGCCGGTCGTCTTTACACAAATGCAGATCAAAAATACCTTGCGCTTTTTCAATAACCTTAAGATCGCTATCATCAGCCCATGCCTCATCAATATATATACTTAACATAAGTATAAATATAACATGCAATACCCAAGGACATCCACTGAGCAACCTATTCATTTAACATAACCTGTTGATTGATATCAAGATATAAAAATATTTATAATTTATTCTAATGGGATTACCGGACAAATGCAAGCGCAATAAATACCCCCCCTTGTAAACCATAAGCCACTAACACCGATAAAAAACTAAAGGGCAAAATCAAATTTCAATCCTTGATTTTACCCTTTATCGTTTAACTCGTATTTAGTAATTTAAAGCTTAATCTAAACCTTCTTGAATGATACGTTCAGCCTGCTGCCAATCTTCTTGATGATAACCGTGCTTATAACCTCTTTGTGCAAAAAGCTCATAAGCTTTACAGGCAACCCTACGACACAATTCTTCCTGACTTATTTTCTCCTGGGAATCCAGCTCCCCTTGAGCTTCGATAACTTTCTTTCTTGCGGTTGTCTTCTTAACTCCAGTAAGTTTTCCGGTATTAGCTTTCATATTTACCTCCTTTTGGAATTTAAGATTCTAATTCAGACCAATCAAATATTAATAAAATTTTTTGTTAATACTGACATCCCTATCTAGTGAGAATTTGAGACGTCAGTGCCGCTTGAAAATTACGATGGCTGGAAACAATTTGAATATAACGAACATTGATGTGTTTGTCAAGAATACCATTGGGGCTAAGCGATCATATCTTCATACCAAATAAAAAAAATGGCGTATCATGGCCAAAGGCATAACGCAAGAAACTCCGTCGGGATTCATAAATGACATGAAAACCCATATTAATAAAGAATTCTTTAGGCTCCTGGGACATAGTGCTAAATTGTACCCCAGTGACATGATTCGCGTGGATCAACTGAACCGCCCTAAGAATAAGCCCGCTCCCAATCCTCTGGCCTCGAAACCCTTCTCGAACATTGATATGAAACGTTGAAGGATATTGTCGAATAAAATTCGGCGCAGAGAATTCACCCTTAAGATAACTATTAAGGCCACTAAGCAAGAAAGAATACGTTTTACGATTAAAAAAAACACCTCTCCCGACTGATTTGACCAATAACGGTAAAATGATTCTAAAACCGTACTCCCTGTGCATGCGTTTAATATCTAATGTCCCAATAATATACCCCACCACTTCCCCAGCGGATTCAGCCACAAAACAGGAACCTGGTTCATAGTCGGTGTAATAACGGGTCAAGGCATCAGCCACAACATCTTGATCATCAAAAAACAAATGCGGTTTATGCAGAAACGAGGTTTCATAATTAATGCGCCGGATGGCTTCCCTGTCTTCTACTTTATAAGGACGAATCAATATCTCTTGCTGTTCATGAGCCATCATTAATTTCCATCACTTTCCAGGTTGATGCTTCCAACGGCAGATTCTGAATCTGCAGGGCAACGGATCCAATCACTTTCTGAGGATACCCCAAAAAAGACAAAGGCAAAGAAACATAAATATCATTGCCAATTTTGGAAACCTTGGCGTCCCTAGAACGTAAATATTTCTTCCCATCAGAAATTTGTACATTTAAGTCACGGCTGATGCGCAGGTGAATCTTTGGCATCTGTGCAAATGCGGTATTCTTCGTATATCCAAAGAGATAGCAATCGATATTCAAATCCTGACGAGACCACTGTTTCAATCTTATTCTCACACTTAATTGCTCAGGGTCCAAGGCATAAACAACAGATTTCAGAAATAGATTACGATTACCTTTCCCGCATCGCCCATGAAAACACGTATATTGTTTCTTCTCCTCTTTTTCCCAAACATCACCATTTAACACCTGAGGAACTAACTTCAACGCGGACAAACTCGAAAACAACTCATTGGCCCGAACAAAAGTAAAAAGAAACTTTGGTTTATACGGAATCTGCGTCCGATAATAATCAACTAACTCGCGTTTTAGCCGCAGCTGATCAGGATTAAGTTTAAAATCAATCCATTGATTTTCCTGCGATTGCAAATGATTTGGAGGTTCCAACTGTAGTAGGGGAGAAAAACCCACTGGCCGAGGCCAATTAATCGCATGAACAAGATATGTATAAACCAAAACATTATCTATCTGCCCCTGAAGTTCCCATAACGCAATCTGTAAAAAAAGAAATGCCGCCTGATGGTCATCATTACCGTCCGACGGATGAGTCACAAAAACCTTAGTCGGCTTAAAATCAAAAAGCACTTTCTTAAAATCAGCCAAAATACTAGGCGCGTTGTAATCTGCCCCATGAGTTAAACTCCTCACATACGGCACGTTGGACACCCGGGTCAATGCGCTGCGGTAAGATTTATTTAACTTCCAATATTTCTTAAAAATGCGCAACGTTCCATAATCAGGATAACCAAGAAAAATCAGCTGATTCTCATCAAGCCCCAAATATTTCATTGCGTCAACAGCTTCCTCTCGACGCAACTTGCCCATTTCAAGAGCTTGTTTCCTTCCGAACACAGGACGCTTCTTATAATAAAGCGCGGCTAGCGCATTACTGTCGCCATTAGTCACATACATCACGCGTACTGGAATATTGAGCCTAAGCGCTTCTTGGATAACACCACCAGCGCCAATGACTTCATCGTCGGGATGTGGAGCGATCACCAGAATCCGGTCATCAGACGACAATGTCAACTGGGGCCTTGGGCCTTGCGCCCACAATTCCAAAGAACAGAAGGCCGTCAAAATAAAAACACAAATAATCAAAATAATTCTCTTCATAAAGACCAAATCGTCGGTATAGCAATCAACGGCTGTGTTAAAACAATACGCAAAATCCCAATGGCTACCACGCATAAATAAACCACGAAAGATCCATGCACCGCGTAATAAACATACGGGTTTAATGTTTTAAGCTGACGGATTCCCTGGACTGTTAAGATCAACAACATGGGACAAAGAAACAATGCGGTGCGAGGAACACCGAAGGGATACTTTTGCGATGCGCCAGCCACGGCCAATTCAAAAAAGACGACAAGTGCAACCGTAGATATCGAATAAAATTTCCATTTCGATTTGTGAATGTTCTTAAAAAAGCCAACAAACATATAAATCAATCCAAAGAACATGAAAAACCGCGCTAATTTTCTAAACACCTTAGGCAGTTCCACAAACCACCGTGAAAAAAGATTATTCACTCCTTCACCGAACGTTTGTAAAAAATCTTTAAATGAACTCATCGCAATAAAATAATCATTAAAACCATTGGCAACCGATTCCATCGGCCGTAAACGGATGTCAAACTGATAGGACAAAGCAACGCAAATAAATACCGACGATAAATAGACCAAAATATACTTCCACTGTGCCTTGTCAGATTTTAATTCCAGACACAAATTCCATAAAGGAAAGAACAAAAAGAAATAAGCCGGATACGAGAATAGGACTGACAAAGGCAACAACGCGAGCGTCCCTACATACTTGCGACCTCCACCCAATCGCAGTTTATCCTGTTCATAGAGAAACCAAACAAAAAGGCCGGACACCAAAACATCCATGGAATATTGCTTGAGCTCTGCGGAATAATAAATGAGCGGCACTGAAGCGGTCCAACACAAAATAAAAGTCAAATACTCCGAGGAGTTTTTCAATTCACGCCGGGCAATGCTCAGCCAAACACCAAAAGCGGTTAACATGCACACAAACGGAAAAAAGCGCAAGCTCAAACTATAATTGCCGAATGGTTTCGCCAAAAATTGGATCATAAATAAATAAAAATGCGGGAACGCTTGGTCGGTCAACAACGGCCGGAGAAATAACTCCGACGGATTAAGAAAGCGAATACTGTCGAACACCGCAAGCTCATCATTCCATAGGGATCGTAGAGATAAATAATGAACCGCGCACACGCTGACATACCAAGCTATTAACAAAATAAGTACGGCACGATATAAAAGATTAATATTCAAAATTATTTCCTCCCGGGATAATACTTTACGGAAAAACGCTGCCATTATATCAAAGCAAGACGCAAACAAACGGATTTTCCGCAAAGAAATTAATCAATTTACCGATACACAATTTTTTTCTGATATAATTTTTAGAGTATTACCCTTCAAAAACAATATTCATCCATATAAAAATTATCAAAATGAAAAAAGACTTTGAACCAAAACTAATTTCTGTTTTTAAAGAGGGCTACTCCTTAAATATGTTCGGTCGCGATCTTCTGGCCGGCATTATCGTCGGCATTGTCGCCCTTCCATTATCAATCGCCTTTGCCATCGCCTCAGGTGTCAAGCCGGAACAAGGGATCATCACCGCTGTTATTGCAGGGTTTCTCGTTTCCACATTAGGCGGCAGTCGTTTTCAAATCAGCGGCCCCACCGGGGCTTTTATTGTCATCGTCTACGATATTGTCCAAAAATATGGTTATGACGGTCTTGCGACGGCAACGGTCATGGCCGGCGTAATGCTCATCGTCATGGGGTTGGCACGCATGGGCGATGCCATTAAATTCATCCCCTATCCCGTCACCATCGGGTTCACATCGGGAATCGCGCTCATCATTTTCTCGACACAGGTTAAAGATTTTCTCGGGCTCTCCATTACCGGCCTGCCCGATCGGTTCATTCCTAAATGGATCGCGTATATCCAACACATCGCAACGATCAATTTCGAGTCTCTTCTGTTAGGCGCATTAACTGTTTTGATCGTTGTCGTATGGCCGCGGGTCACCAAGCGTCTGCCCGGGCCGTTAATTGCCATCATCGCAACCACCCTTTTAGCCAAATGTCTTCACCTATCGGTTGAAACAATCGGCAGCCGTTTTGGCGAAATCTCTAACCATTTTCCCCTTCCGCACATTCCAACAATTAGCCTCGACATCCTGACTAAACTTTCTCATCCGGCGCTGGCGATCGCACTCTTGGCAGGAATTGAATCATTACTTTCGGCCGTGGTTGCCGACGGTATGACAGGCCGGAAACACCGCTCAAACATCGAACTGATTGCCCAAGGCGCTGCCAACATCGTCTCGCCCATCTTCGGCGGCATCCCCGCAACCGGCGCCATTGCGCGAACCGCCACTAATATTAAAAACGGCGGGCTTACACCCGTCTCAGGAATCATACACGCGCTTACAGTGTTCTTGCTGTTTATGTTCTTAGGAAAACTCACCTCCCTCATCCCGATGGCAACACTGTCAGGCATTTTAATAGTTGTTGCCTACAACATGAGCGAATGGCATTTATTTTTAAAAATGCTGCGCACATCCAAAGGAGATGTCCTCGTTCTTTTGATCACATTTTTCTTAACAGTTCTTGTTGACTTGACCGTTGCCATCGAGGTGGGGGTTGTCTTAGCCGCATTTTTATTTATGCACAGGGTGGTTGCGGTGACCCAGGTAGGCTTTGTAACAGACACGCTGGAAGAAGATCCCGATGATCCATATGCCATCCACAAACATAAAGTGCCTCGCGGAGTAGAAGTTTTTGAAATCAACGGACCGTTCTTCTTCGGGGCAGCCGATAAATTCCGCGACATGTTACGCGAAATTCAGCACAAACCAAAAATCCTTATCTTACGCATGCGCCATGTTCCGTCGATCGATGCCACCGGCATGCGCGCCTTGGAAGATCTTTACGAGCAATCACTTAAAGACAAAACACAAATCATAATCTCCGGCATGAGCGACACACTTTTTGAGCGGTTAAAGCATTTTGGATTTGTAGAAAAAATAGGCGAAATATTCATTCATAAAACCATTGATCAAGCCCTAGACCATGCCCGTACTATTCTCGACACAAAGCCATAAGACTGCTGAAATTCACTCATCCCGACAAGAATCAATTTAACTCCTGATAATTTCGTTCTTGAATACGCGTCGCATCTTCGGTCTTCCCAAGAGAATAGCAAGCATTTACTAGCCTCCTCCATGCTTCGTAAGCTGCGTTGCTTTGCTATATGCGTCACTAGCTTTCTCACGGCGGCCTTGTTTCTCATAAATCTGACCCAAAAGTTCATAACTCGCCGAATTTTCCGCATAAAGTTTTAGCGAATATTGAAGATTCTTCTCCGCCTGTTCGTATGCTCCTTGACGCATGTCAAGAAAAGCTAAATAATAATAAAGGCTAAAATCACTTTTGTTCCCCTTCAAGGCTCCTGAAAGTGCAAGTTGAGCCTGCGCATATTTCTTTTCTTTATAATACGCCTCGCAAAGAAACATATGCGTCATCTGAAATGCGGGGGCATTTTCCCGGAAATATAAGGCATATTTGATTTCATCCGCATAAAGATTATTATAATTCCATCCGGCATTGAGCCACAAAACGACTATGCCAATAAAAATACCGATCGCCAAATGCCGCCATTTGAAAAACAAGAATTCGATTACCCAGCCGATAATAACAAAGTAACCTATCGATGTGAAAAACAACCAGTGCGCTTCAAACAATAAACCTTGCTTAGACTCAAAAAAGCCCCCCGCACAAACCGGAATAAAACCAACAAACAATAATCCCAAAGCCCAAATAAGAATACCTCGATGGCGATTTAATAACAAAGAAATGAAAAACACTAGCAATCCGCATCCCAGGAAAAACCATTGAACTAAATTTCTAGTCAAGAACGGCTCACACCAGTTAAGGACGATACCCTGCAAAGACAATAATTTTCCAAGATATATCGCAAAAACCTTGACCAATGTTACAGCATAAACAATTGGATTAATTCCGAAATCGATAAAACGCTGGGCTAATAGATCTCCTCGATTCAATATTAATGACCGCTCCAGAAAATAAACCATACTCATGCCAATAAATGCTGTCAGCAGAAAATATGCGCGCTTGCGGTCTTTTAAAATTACGCAATGAATAGTCAGGGCGATAATAATAGGAAGAACTACTGTGATCTCATGGCACAACAGCGCCGCGCCAAACAAAGCCAAGCTTATAAAATACATGCCGATTCTTCGTCGCTCTTTTATGTAAAGGAAAAACGAGTATATGCTTGCCAGCATAAGTCCCAACATTATAAAACCATGAACTCCGCCGGGAGCATAATTGATCCAGATACCGTTGACGGGATGAAGACAAAACAGTACAGCTGCCACTAAAGCAACCGCAGGACGATCAAATAAAAAAAGCAACAGCTTAAAAAGTATAAAACCAACGATCGAAAGCAACAGGATGTTAACAAAATTAATCATGGCCGGCTGCCGATCAACCAATCTGTACAGCTCCCAAGAAATCAGAAATGGAATAGGCCTAAACCAGGACAATTTAGGTTCAATGCCCGAGCCATCTTTACCATCCAAGAAAAAGGCAAATTTGACACGGTCCAAAAAATTTGGGATTTCAGATCCTTTATAGACAACAGGTTGGTCGTATCGAAGGTCATTGTGGAAGGCATTATGATAGGCCAGCACGTTCAAAGAAAATATTGCCAGAAAAAAAACAACAAAATATATTTTCTTTCTAATGAACATGCCACCCTAGAGTAGAAATATAAAATGAACCCATAAAGAACGTTCAATCGAGAACAACTCAACCGACTTCATCGATTGTTTACTGGATTAATTAATCTATGCGAACGAAATGTCACAACACTTTTTGAATAAATATGCGGCCAGCATCGGTCAGCATTGTGTCCTGAGTCATCGAATCAAACTCAACGAGCCCTTCACCAACAAATGATTCCATCATGATCGAAAATCGCTGATGCTGGATGAGAAACTTCTTCATGCTGTAGTCGTGCAGTTCCGACATATTAAGTTTTCCGCCTTGATCGTTTAGATACTGCAACACGCCTTTGCGGGCACGTTCAAAAAATTGCTTTTGTTTCTCAAGGGCTTCCGGGCTCTGCGTATTTTGATCCATAGTCAACTCCTTTAAAATTGTCCGGTTCGTAACAGCACAAGCGTGCAGGCGTTTTTAACGATTATACCCTGGGCAAGCGCTAACGCTTCTAAGCTTATATTCTCTGCGCCAGGATTAAAAATGATTCGCAGTGGTTTCTTTTCAAGAATTTTATCAGCCATCGCAGTTGAAATGTCGGCGGCGACATACATCGATACCGTATTAATCGCCTGCGGGACGTCTGCAATTGAAGGATACACCGCCAAACCTTCCACCGTCTTGATGCGCGGATGCACCGGAAAAACCGTGTGGCCTTTTTCCTTCAAAAGTTTTACCGCCATATTGGAATAGCGTTCAGAATTGTCGGACGCGCCGATGACCGCAACGTTCATATTTACTCCATCTCAAAGTGACCAGGGGCCAGTGCCCAGGGGTCACAGTTTCTTATTTCTTTCTGATCACTGGTCACAGGCCACTGACCACTTATTAATGATGATGCCCGCCTTCACCGTGAACATGCCCGTGGGAAACTTCCTCGGGTGATGCGATTCGTACGGTGGTGATTTCAACATCGAAAGTCAAATCTTTACCCGCTAACGGATGATTACCGTCTAACATAGCAAACTCATCTGTCAGGTCAACAACCTTCACTTCTTGATAGGTAGCACCTTCGCCGGTTGCGAACACATCACCCAACTTAATCTCTTTTGTGGGCAGTTGACTACGGGAAACTTTGTAGGCCAAATCTGGGTTAAATGCTCCATAGCCATCCTGATGCGTCACGTTCACGGTTTTCTGATCACCAGATTTCATCATGATCAGTTCTTTTTCCAAACCTGGTATGATCTGCCCCAATCCGGAAAGAAATGTCAAAGGCTGCGCCCCTCGTGAAGAATCCAGCTTTTTGCCATCTTGATCAGTTAACGTATAATGAAATGAAATAACTTGATGTGACATATCAATTCCAACCTTTCTTCTTCTGTTTATAAATAAACGAAATCGCTCGACAGCGCAGGGCATAATATAACATTGATCAAATAAATATTCAACCGACCCTTCCTAACTTCAGAGACGAAAAGAACTTTCCATTTTCTACTTAAGGGGATTTTATTTCTTGAGAAGTCTTACGCGTGAGCCAGCCTTCAGTCTCGGGAGGAAATGCTTTGGGATCATTAAGGTGAACTTTTAAAAACTCTAGCCATTGGGAGGAAGTTGCAGTAAAAAGTATATCTGAGTCCGATTCTGTTTTTTGATAAGGCAGTTTTATGTTTCCATTCTCCACCTCTTTAGCCACCCAGTCATAATTCATAGGATTCAAAAAAAGCTTTCCATCTACATATTTGACTAGGCTAATGAGATGAACCGGAGGAGAATCACCAACTAATTCAGTTTTTATCAGGCCTTTTTCAGGAAAGATATCAGCAAATAAAACGCCTTCCACTTGAAAAAATGTCAACTGCGCGTCGGCAGGAGCGCCGGTGTCATCATAAAGTGTAAGCTTGCCCGGAGAGAGCACCAAAGTAGAATTCTCTTGGGGCCCCCTGCTTTCATCAAAGAACCATTCTCCATAAAGTTCCGCTTTGTCAACAACCAGGTCAGGCGTATAAAAAGGATTTTCAGAGCCGACAACACAGCCGCTGATTACGAAACAAATTAAAATAATCCAAACACTTTTCTTCATAGAAGAAACACCGCCACCCCACCCCGTGGGTGGGATGGGTTTCCCATATTAGAAACTATTTAATCTTAATTTTCAAAGCCTGAAGAATTTTCTTCGGATTTTCTTCGGAAACAAAAACTATACGGCTGGTCTTGCCCATTTTATCCACACTGCCGTAGATAAGCTTCAATCCCACACCCGCAGTCGAAATTTTTTCAGTAATCGAATGCAATGCTCCCGGCGCGTTATCAACAGAAACAAGAACAACGTCCTCTTCCGCGACATTATACCCTTTTTCCTTAAGCAGCCTTTTGGCGTGGATATTATTCTCAGTCACCAAAGTAACGACACACCGACCTTCCACCGCATACGCGCAGATGGCCACCATGTTGATTTTATACGAAGAAATGAGGCTTGTGATCTGAGCGAGCGTCCCGACATCATTTCCCACACGAACGATTAATTGTTTATTTAAAGCACCCTTGATCATCCTGCTCTCCTTATTAGTTAAAATTTCGAAAATGATACCGCTAGAAATAACTGTTATTCTGCCGACAAGACTTTTAAACAATTCAATTATGCCTTGTGAAGGCATATATTTCAAAGTAAAATAAAACAAATTTTGCAATGAACAACATGATTATTGATCTTCCCCCAACAAGAAAGAATTATAGATTCCCAGGCATCATTGGCGCCAAAGGTCGGAGATTTGTTATTGATTGGCCAAAAGCGAAAGAAAAGGCCAATAGTCGTTTCTTCTACTTCATTCTAACGATCTTCGCTTCCCTATATATAACGGCCTGCTCTTCCGTTCCTTCGAAAACAATACCTATGCCCCCCATTTCCACTTCATTGCCGGGCCCCAGGATGGATGCCTTTCACACCGTCGGGCCTGGTGAAACTTTATGGCGGATCGGGAAAATGTATGACGTCTCAGTTGATGAACTTATCCAAACCAATCATCTGTCAAATCCTCAAGATTTGAAAATGGGCCAAGAACTCAAAGTGCCCAATGCTGCCCAAATCAAACCCGTCGTCACCCTTTACCCATCGGATAAATGGGAATACATCATTATCCATCACAGTGGAACTGAGGAAGGTTCGGCGCTGCAATTCCACCATTGGCACCTCAATAAGGGATGGGACAAGGGGGTCGGTTATCATTTCGTGATCGACACTAACCAAAGCAGCAAACAAGATGGACAAATCGAATCAACGCCTCGATGGATCAAACAAGAGGACGGCGCGCATTGTAAGGCCGATGAAATGAACCCCCGCGCGATCGGCATTTGCCTGGTTGGAAATTTTGATGAAGAAAAAGTCTCACAAAAACAAATGGCGGCATTGGTATTTCTCGTCAACAAACTACGCCGTCATTACAAAATACCTATGGACCATGTCCTTGGCCACGGTAAGGTTCCTGGAGCCAGCACCCATTGTCCCGGCATACATTTCCCTTGGGGTGAATTCACAAACCGGCTTCGAAACGCGCACTCTGAGTAAAATATTTTTACAAAAATAGCCATTCAAAGATCAACCAAATAAAAATCCCCAACCCTTACTATCAATAAAGGTTGAGGATTTTTTATTTCAATCATTCATTAAACAAAAATTATATCTTCATCATGATCGGAGGCTCAACGATGCGATTATGCTCCACGACCCTCGTCCATTGTTCAGTCATAGCCTGGCTTCTCGAAGGACATTGGTCCGCCATGATTTTAAAAGTCAAAACATCATCGGCAATACTATAGGTATACGCCCCTTGCTGCCCGCAATCAAAGACGAAATCTCCGCCTACATCGTTCATGATAATCCAATCCTGTGAGAGCCGGTACGATCCCCATATGTCCTTCTTGCCGTCCCCATCAAAATCCAGCTGATAAGTCCCGTCTTTACCAAAGGATAACTTTTGCGGACCGTTAGCAGGATCGCTAAATTTCCAAGATCCGGTAATCTTTTTGCTGGAGATAGCCCGAAACTCCTTCGCAAAACTTTTCGACGCCGTCATACTAACCATAAGCGCCAAAGCAACGAAAATGAAATATCGAAATAATTTTCTCATTGTTATCCTCCCGTGATATTAATTACTCAATGGTTGCATTCTACCCTATCAATTGATGAATGGCAGCATTTGTTTTGCAAAAAATAAAGCAAAGAAAAATCCGCACATATCAGTGACCGTCGTTAATATCGGGCTCGACGCCAAAGCGGGGTCCATCTTGTTTAATTTTAACGCCAACGGTATTACTCCGCCTAAACAGACCGAGACCAATGTGTTTAACGCCAAAGCTCCGCCGACAACATATCCAAAATAAATGTTTCCTTTCCAAAGTGCCGCAATAGCACCCAAAATACAGCCCAGCACAAGACCATTTAATACACCGATCCACATCTCCTTAAAGAAAACACGCAAAAACTCGTAAGGTTTAACAAGCCCTAACGACAACTCACGAATACTCACGGCTACCGCTTGGTTCCCTGAACACCCGCTCATATCCGATATAATCGGAAGAAAAACCGCCAAAGAAATGACAGCGGCCAAAACATCCTGATACATCATAATCACGCTGGCAGAAATAAGATTAAGTACGATATTAAGCGACAGCCAGGATAATCTTCGACGAGACCTTTCCAAAGATGGCATTGATCTGAGCTCTTCCCCGCCCAGGATACCGCTGGCCTTCAAATAGGAATCATTACCTTTCTCTGCAGCTGCAGTAAAAATGTCATCCCGGTAGACAACGCCTAGAAGAAATTTATCACGCCTTACAACAGGCATTCCTAAAAATGAATTTCCCCGAAAAACTTGAATTAAATCCTCCAACGGAGTGTCCACATACACATACGCAGGGTTGACAATCATGATCTCATCAACAGGTTTTTGGCGGCCTGATAAAGGTAGATCTCGCATACGCAGGACTCCCCGTAAATAGCCTTGATCAGAAATAACATAAGTGTACTGAACGTGATAATCTGAATAGATACCCGCATTTCTCTGGAGGTCATCCATCACTTCGCCGACCGTCATCCCTTCACGGCAAGAAACATATTCAATTGTCATAATCCCACCGGCGCTGTCCTCGGGATATTGCAGCAACTCACGCATTTTCCGAGCATCATCAACTGAAAAATCTTCCAGAATAGCCTTAACACCTTGATCATTAACATCAGAGAGGATATTCACCTGTTCGTCACTTGGGAGTTCCGCCACGATCTGGGCGGCATGATGAGGAGCCATATTTTCAATAAGATCAGCCGCCTGCTCGTCCGGAAGATCCTGAAGGACATCGGCTGCATCCGTCGGGTTAAGCAAGATTAACAATCGCTTTCGCCGCTTGGCATCTAACCTGCTGACAGCACGGGCAGTTTCTGAAGGAGAAATTCCATTAAGTAACGAATTAATCGCGTTGACATCGCCTAAGTCGATCAACTTTTGTAAACGAATCCATGGATAAGGATTATGAATTGAAGTTTTCATAATTGGATAAGGCCAACAAACGATTAAGCACGTTAAACTTCTTTAATCAGCTTATCAAATGCATTGACTGAAATTGCCGGAACCGTTGTAAACGTGATTCCTGTTAATTCCATTAATCCCGTCGAGACCTTGATGACTTCTTCAATGCCGGGAAGATCGACGACAATCAACAAGTCGTATTCACCAATTAATGCGTACATCGCCTTAACCTTGCCTCGAAATCGACCGATTAAATGTTCTGCTTTTCGAGTTCGGGTGGAACTGGCACGCTTTAAAGCATTCGGGGAATATTTCCCAAATAATAAAAATGTGTTCATAAAGAAATCCTTTTTATAAGGTGTTTCTAAGTAGGATTTTTTCTGTAAATTGATTTATGCAAGAAAAATCCAATGACCGCAAAGGTGATTAAAGGCGCAACGTAGTGCGGGATATGCACCCCGAAACTATCCAGAAGCATCACAATGCCCAAAAAGAAGATTGAGTACATAGCACCATTTTTAAGATAAGGATAATTACGGATACGATCAACTCCGCGGATAGTTAATTCACGAACCACAATCGCGCCCAAACCGTTTCCAAGGATAATAATCGGAACCGACATTGTGAAAGCAAAGGCCCCGATAACTCCATCAATCGAAAATGTCGCATCAAGAATTTCAAGATAGATCAGTTTGCTGACATCAGACATATTTGTGTTATCTTTCATTTCCGCTTCTACCCTCGCCGCATGCTCCTTAAATCCATGGGTAATGAAAAACGCAGTGGCGCCGATAGACGCTGAAAATGCCATCATCGGGTTCTTTTTGATAGCCAGCCAAACAACAACAGCCAAAATGACGGAAACAATCGCATAAAACCAGGCTCCCTGACGGCTGATATATTTCTCCATATTTAAACCAAAATTTTTAGGTTCGAGAAAGAGCCAATGAAAAAAAAGGAATATCAAAAAGAGCCCTCCACCGACTAATAATACAGGCGCGGATTTCTCTAGTGATTCGGCAATATGGGGATCGTTGCTAAAAGAAGCAATGAAAGCCCCCCACGGGCCTATCGAAGGATTGGCCCCCCAAACAATGAGCCAAGGCAACGCGCCTCTCACCAGAAAGACACCAAAGAATATTCCCCAGACAAGAAACCACTTGCGCCATTTAGCACTCATAGTGGCGAGCACATCCGCGTTAACAACTGCATTGTCCAGGCTAGAGACAATTTCAAAAACACAAAGACCAAGGACACTTAAAATAATCGCAGAGATTTCCATAATTATTTTAACCGATCTGGGCCGATGATGCCGCCCGATATGACAATCTTTAAGCCGTCTTCAACGCTCCACTTGGGATCTACAATCTGAGAGGATTTCGCAAAAACGATAAAACCAGAAAGAGGATTTGGAACCGTAGGTATTAAAACCTTATAGATCTCTTCCCCTGTTTGCTGATCCTTCATGACTCCCGTGACAAATCCTATGTTTAAAACACCAACGTGAAAATATTCTAACAAAACCACCTTTTGAATTGCCTGCCGCTCAGACAGCGCTAAAGTACTTGAAAGCTGTTTACCGACCTGATATATCGCCTTTACGATCGGGATACGCTCAGAAATATTTTCAACTAAACCAAAAAACTGCCGACCTATAACATTGCTTGCAATAATCCCTATAACATATAACAATCCGATAAAGACAACAACCCCAACCCACGGCCCGGGAATTTTCACACCCAGAATAGTATCAATCTGACCTATGATGCTGTAGTCAAGGACCCGGTAAAGAAAACGCAAAACTAAAAAAGTTAAAATCAACGGCGTTACCGCTAATGCCCCACGAACAGTGTAAGTCCGTAAAGAATTAAACACTGCTTTCATTTGCTCTCCTTTAAATATTTTCCCTGTTAAATGGCTTGATGATGAGCCTTAACCCCTTATCGTAACTAAAATAACTCCACGCCCAATTCACGAATGCGATCATCTTATTACGAAATCCAACAAGAGTCATTAAATGAATAAACAGCCAAAAGAACCATGCTAAGATTCCCTGAAACTTTATGAAATTAAGATCAACGACCGCCTGATTACGCCCGACGGTGGCCATGACACCGAGTTCCTTGTAATCAAAGGATTTCATGGGCCGATTAGTGAACATTCGATGAAAGTTTCTAACTAAAAGTTTGGCCTGCTGGATTGCAACGGGGGCCAGCATGGGATAACCTTTTGGAGCCTTCTCATCAATCATTCCAGCCACATCGCCGATCGCAAAAATATTCGCATGCCCAACAACTTTATTGAACCGGTCAACCTTAATACGATTGCCCGGAGACATCGCTTCCTGACTAAGCCCAGAAACCCCCGCGCCAGTAACGCCGGCCGCCCAAATCACACCATCTGCTATTAACTTCTTTCCGTTGGAAAGGATTAAATTTTTCCCATCATACGACATAACCTTGGTCTTAAGCCAGATATTAACATTATATTTTTTCAGAAATTTTTCTGCGCTGGCAGATGCTTCAACAGACATAGCATTAAGTAGCCTTGATTCCATGTCAATCAAATGGATTTGCATCCGCTGAAAATCCAGTTCCGGATAATCATGCGGCAACACGTGAAGCTTTAACTCACCCAGCGACCCGGCCATTTCAACACCCGTTGGCCCGCCGCCCACAACCACGATATTCATCAGGCGTTCGCGATCTTCAAGATTTCCCATCAAAAGAGCTTTTTCAAAATTCTCGAGGATCATATTCCTCAGGGCCATAGCCTGAGGAATGGATTTCATCGGCAGTGAATACTGTTCAATGTCTTTCATGCCAAAATAATTGGTCTTGGAACCAACTGCAATGACCAAGAACTCATAATTAATTTCACCGATAGACGTCTCGATACAATGATCCTCTGGACGGATCTTTGTTACTTCAGTCATCCGAAAAATAAAATTATTTTGGTTCTTAAAAATTTCGCGAAATGGATAGGCAATAGAGTCGGCCTCAAGGGCCGCAGTTGCCACCTGATACAAAAGAGGCTGGAATGTATGATAATTATTTTTATCGAGGAGAACGACCTGAGCTTCAAGCGAACGAAGACCCTTGGCAAGTTCCATGCCGGCAAATCCGCCGCCGATGATAACAATGCGCGGCTTGCTCGTAGTTGGAATATTCACTGACATGGCCATACTACTATTTCCGTATTTTTATCCAAGCAGTTTTTAATACCAAACCGAAAAAGTCTAACGACTCATTCAGATACAGTATTATTAATAAAGAGTTTTGGAATTATGACGCTTTTATCGGCTGGTTTAAAACGCTGAATCCTTGATTTTGCTCGAAAAAATCTGTTATCATCCTACGAAAACCGTCTACTTCCTCTAACATTTTCGAGCGAACCTCTAAGGTTTCATGAATCATCTGCGGAAATAAATTATTATAATAAGAAATACCCTCAAGAATATTCTGATAAAAACCTCTCCAATACACATATTGTTTCTCAGTAGGTTCTTCAAGAGCCTTGGCCGATTCCTTAATAAAATATTCAACATACATCTTTAATTCTTTGACAAACATATGCGGACGATAGCTATCATTTAAAACATTCCCGCGACCATAAATATGATCCACCATTTCTTCAAGCGTAGAAATCTTGGAAAAATAAGCAAGGTTCGGTCCCGGACAAACAGCGGAAAAACGTTTTTGCGCGGGATTTCCAATCTGATGCCTGATCAATACACCCTCCGCAAGATCATTACAAATACAAGATTTTGATAAAACCTTATCCAAAGACTTCTTGTATAAAAACGGGTCAAGATTTTGCTTGTTAATTTCTTCAAGTTTTAATTTTTGATATTGACGTGAAGCTGTGCAAATAGGCTGAGGAGTAAATTCGGTATTTGAAACTAAGTAACCCTTGGGACAAGCGCTGCCTGGACGATTATTCTCAATACGTCTATCCCTCTCCCTATCGCTTTCTGAACTGCGAAGATTGTTAAAAGGAACACCCAACGGAGAAACCGGGCTCAAATAAAGATCATCTTCTGTGGCCGCAGACAATTTGGCCAACGTGACAGGATCAACATTCGTCACTTCCGGCACCAAGAGAAAAGGCGTTGCCCATCCGGTACCGTTGAGTTGATAATGCTCAAGCAAATACTTATCTTCTTTGGCAGTGCCAATACCACCCTGTGCTGTTATGTCAACTTGATGTGGCTTGCCGTAAGATATTTTTTGTTTAAGTTTTAATGCCTCATTATAAATCGCATGCAAGCCATCAACCAACTCTTGACGTTTAACCTTAAACTCCTCGAGAATAGGTCCCATCAAATATCCATCGGTAGCAAATGCATGGCCGCCGCAATTTAATCCTGATTCAACACGGTATTCAGA
>CXWL01003031.1_pt1 | contig 35862 bp, 38 predicted proteins | sample 590931 | NCBI WGS metagenome assembly CXWL01 (sample SAMEA3498368, study PRJEB10139) | groundwater metagenome | biome: water well; material: biofilm material | place: Germany | collected 2015-04-27
CGTGCACGTGACCCCGTACTCGTTCTCGAGTCCGTAGATGCGGCGCTCCATGGCGACAACCTAGCTGTGCCCCCGCGCCGCGACGTCGACAGCGCAACTCGATTCGTGCGGCGTTTGTGCACAAATGCACCGGTCCCGGTGCATTTGTGCTCACACGCTGTGTTCTGGAGGGGGAACGGCGGCTCTGAAACGCACGACGTCTCCGGGTGCCAGCTGGGCGATGTGGCGCACGTGGCGCGGATCGACGACGGCGATCACGGGGTAACCGCCGGTGGTCGGATGGTCGGCCAGCATCACGATCGGGTGCCCATCCGAGGGCACCTGAACCGCGCCTTCGACCACACCTTCCGACGGGAGCTCGTGGTGCACCACCCGTTGCAGCAGCGGGCCGCTCAGACGAACGCCGACACGGTCGCTCGCCGGCGACACGACGAACTCTGCCGAGCACAGCAGCTGCCACGCGTCGCGACCGAACCAGTTGCGCCGTGGGCCCGGCCAGATGGTCACCCGGTCGGGTTCGGGGAGGGGGCTCGCGGCGATGCCCGCGACCTTGGTGCCGGGGTCGTCGCCGACGACCAGCTCGGCGCCGGATTGCACCTCGGATCGCACCCCGGACTGGCCATCAGACCGGCCATCGATGCCAGGGGCGAGCCCGCCGCGCACGGCGAGATACACACGCGCGCCCGTACGGAGTCGACCGATGCGCAACCGCGCGCCTTGCGGGAGCGCCTGCGGGTTCCCCCACCCGAGTGGCGGACCGTCGCGCACCACCATGTCGGCCTGAGCTCCGGTGACCGCGACCATTGCGGCCGATCCCACCACCTCGATGTCGAGCCCGCCGGACGACTCGAACGCAACCGCATCCTCCGCGTTGCCGACCAACCGGTTGGCGAGGGCCAGCGACCAACTGTCGACTGCACCACCGCGTGGCGCGCCGAGCGCGGCGCGCCCGACCCTTCCGGCATCGCGGATGGAACCGGCGACGCCCCAGGAGTGGACCAGGATCATCGCGCCACGAAGCGAACGCTCGCGCCCGGCGGCATCAACGCTGGGATCGATCGCGTCTCGTCCCACAGGACCGCGTCGGTGTGGCCGAGCAGGTGCCACCCGCCCGGACTGGCGGCCGGATAGACCGCGCTGTATTCGCTGGCGATGGCCACCGAGCCCGGCTCGACGCGCCAGCGAGGCGTCGCCAGGCGCGGCAGGACGAGCAACGGGTCGAGTCCGATGAGGTACGAGAAGCCGGGCATGAACCCGCAGAAGGCGGCGGTGTAGACAGGAGCTGCGTGGCGACGGACGACCTCGTCGACCGACATGCCACAGCTGGCAGCGACGCCATCGAGGTCGGGTCCGCCGTAGTTCACCTCCACCTCCACCTCCTCTTCCGCGGCCGCGGTCGCATCGGCGACAGCATCCGGTGACGCATCGATCGGTGCCAGGAGGAGTTGCTGGAGCAGGTCTCGGTCGGCCCCGCCACGGTGTGTCACCAGCACGGTGCGCGCCGCCGGCACGACATCGATCACGCCGGGAACATCGGCGGCAGCGACGCGCCGCGCCACCGCGAGCACATCGGACAGCGACGTGTACTCGGCGAAGAGCGCCCCAGGACCGTACGCCAGCAAGCGCGGCTGCGTCATCGGACGAACGGCTCGAGGCTGATCCCATCGGCCTCGAGCGCGGCGCTGAGGGCACCTGCCAGATGCGCCGCGTCCGGTGTGTCGCCGTGCAGGCAGAGCGACTCGATGCCGTGGTGCACCAACCGACGAGCCTGCGTAGCCATCGCGTCGGGGTCGGTGATGAGCGCTCCGGGATCGCCGCGAGGCACGAGGTGCCCCTCGTCGGTGTAGGCCCGGTCGGCGAAGCCCTCGGCGACGAAACGGATGCCGCTGGTCGACGCGAGGTGCTGGGCGACCGATCCCGGCAACCCCAACAGCGGCAGGCCACCGCCATGCAGCCGAAGGGCCTCGACCACGGCTTCGGCCTGTGCCGTTTGGTGGACGATGGCGTTGTAGAGGGCACCGTGGGGTTTGACGTAGCTCACGCGGGTTCCCGCCGCGGTGGCGATGGCCTCGAGTGCACCGATCTGGTAGAGCACGATCGCGGTGAGCTCGCCGGGTTCGATCTCGATGAACCGCCTGCCGAAGCCGGCGAGATCGGGATAGCTCACATGCGCGCCGATGATGACGCCGTGCTGGACGGCCAGAGCGCAGGTGGCGGACATGATCTGCGGATCGCCGGCGTGGAACCCGCAGGCGACGTTGGCCGAGGTGATGAACGGCATCACGCCGCTGTCGTCACCGAGCGACCAGCGACCGAACCCCTCGCCGAGATCCGCGTTCAGGTCGACGGCGTTCAGGTCGACGGTGCTCATCGCCGGCGGTCGCTCAGCCCGCGAGCAGGGCGCCGACCTCGGCATCGTCGAGGCGGCGGAAGCATCGTCGACCGTTCGACCGCGACAGCACCGCCCCCTCGAAGTCGCCGGCCGTCAGTGAACGGTCGGGCCCCGTGAGTGCGGCGGCGGCGGCGCGCATGGCCACTGCCAGCTCGACATCCTCGAGCTCGAGCTCGGCGAGGCGGGCAGTGATCGCCTCCGCATCGCCACCGAGCACGCTGAAGCGGTGCTCGTCCATGACCGTGCCGTCGTAGAGGATGTGGAACAACTGATCTCCTGGTCCGTCGACGCCAACCTCGGCGACGAGGATCTCGACCTCGAGCGGCTTCATCTCGTGGGTGAACACCTGTCCGAGTATCTGCGCGTACTGGTTGGCGAGGCTGCGTGCGTCGACGTCGTCGCGCGAGTACTGGAACCCCTTCAGGTCGGCGGCGCGCACGCCGGCCACCCGGAGCTGATCGAACTCGTTGTACTTGCCCACGCCGGCGAAGGCGATGCGGTCGTAGATCTCGCTGATCTTGCGCAACGTGTTCGACGGGTTCTCGGCCAGCACGGCGATGCCGTCGACGTAGCGGACCGCCACCAGGGCACGGCCGCGGGCGATGCCCTTACGGGCGTAGTCGGCCCGATCTTTCATCACCTGTTCGGGGGCGACGTAGAAGGGCATGCTCATCGGGATCTCACCTCCGCGGCGATCGCTTCGTAGCGCGTCGCCAGCTCGGCATCGTCGAGGCGCTGCCATCCGTCGGCGGTGATGGTGGCGACGACGGGATAGATGCCGCGCAACGCGTCGGGGCCGCCGGTGGCCGAATCGGCGTCGGCCGCCTCCCAGAGGCTGGTGCACGCCAGATCGATCGCCTGATCGCGGCTCATCCCCGGGCGATGGGCCACCTTGATGACGGTTCCGGCATGCAGGCTGCCGGAACCGGTGGCCACGTAGTCGAGCTCTTCGTAGCGCCCACCGGTGACGTCGTAGTTCCACAGCCGGCCGACTCGGCGGCGCAGGTCGTAGCCGGCGAACAGCGGCACCACCACCAGGCCTTGCATGGCTGCCGGGAGGTTGCTACGCACCATCATCGACAGCTGGTTCGCCTTGCCTTCGAGGCTGAGGGGCGCTCCCTCGACCTTCTCGTAGTGCTCGAGCTGCAAGGCGAACAGCTTGATCATCTCCATCGAGGGACCGGCCGCGCCGGCGATGGCGACGCCGCTGTGCTTGTCGGCCTGGACCACCTTTTCCATGCCGCGATGGCTGATGAGGTTGCCGCTGGTTGCCCGGCGATCGCCGGCCATCACCACGCCGTCGGCGTACCTGAGGGCGACGCAGGTGGTGGCGTGGGGAGCCGAGACCGGACCGGCGAGATCCGACGCATCGGGCCCCAGCCCGACGCGACGAAGGAGCTCGGGGAAGTTCGAACCCGGGTCGTCGCCGGGCGTGAAGAACGGCATGGCCATGTTGACTACTGACCACCCTTTTGCACGTAGGACTTCACGAAGTCCTCGGCATTGGTCTCGAGCACGCCGTCGATCTCATCGAGCAGGTCGTCGAGCTCGGCCTTCAGCTTCTCGCCGGTGGCGGTCGTGGCCGGCGCCTCGACGACTTCCTCGTCGGCCCGGCTCGGGGTTGGTTTCTGCTTCTGGGTTCGTTCAGCCATGGATCTGTGCTCCCTGCGTGAGGATCAGGCATCGAGCCTGTTGAGGAGGTCGGCCGCGCTCGTGCTGTCGTCGATCAACCTAGCCACGTGATCGGCCGTACCGCGCAGCGGTTCCATCATCGGCACACGCCGCAGCGGGTCGCGGCCGACGTCGAAGACCAGCGAGTCCCAGTTGGCGGCCACGATGTCGTCGGGCCACTTCTGCAGGCAGCGCCCTCGGAAGTAGGCACGGGTGGAGTTCGGTGGCTCGATCATGGCTCGTTCGACGTCGGCGTCGGACACGAGCGTGGCCAACCCGACGCGGCGGGCAAGGCACTTGTCGGGCCGCATGTCGTGGTACTGGAGGTCGAGCGCCTTCAGTCGCGGGTCGCCGGGCCGGAGCACGTGGCGGTCGGCGAACCCGTCGACGAGTCGCCGCTTGGCCACCCAATCGACGAAGTTGGCGACACTGTCGACGTCGTGTTCGAGGCCGGTGAGCACCGCCTCCCAGCGGTTCAGCACGTCGGCGCCCACCTGTTCACCGACGCTCTCGAGACCCTGCGACCGCTCGTACTTGCGAGCCCGCTCGAGCAGGCTCCACTGGATCTCGATCGCTGTCGCCCGCCTGCCCGACCGCAGCAGCACCGTGCGCTGCAGCGATGGGTCGTGGCTCACCTGTCGGATCGCGCCGACCGGGTTGGCCAGCAGGAGGTCGTCGCCCAACTGATCGTCTTCGATCATCGCCAGCACGATCGCAGTGGCGCCCACCTTCAGCAGCGTGGCCACCTCGCTCATGTTGGCGTCGCCGACGATGACGTGCAGGCGCCTGTACTTCGACGCGTCGCAGTGCGGTTCGTCGCGGGTGTTCACGATCGGGCGCTTCAGGGTGGTCTCGAGCCCGACCTCCTCCTCGAAGAAGTCGGCGCGCTGGCTGATCTGGTAGGGCACCTCGTCGTGGGGCACGCCTGGCAGCTCGCAGCCCACCTTGCCTGCCCCGACCACGATCTGGCGGGTCACGAAGTGCGCCGTGACCTGACCCACTATTCGACCGAACGGTGTGTCGCGGGCCATCAGGTAGTTCTCGTGGCAGCCGTAGCTGTTGCCCTTGCCGTCGGAGTTGTTCTTGTGGCACAGCACATCGGCATCGTCGGGCAGCATCTGCCTGGCCGCCACCATGCTGGCCCGTACGATCTCCTCGCCGGCGCGGTCGAATGCCACGACCTCGAGCGCGTCGCGGCACTCGGGCGTGCTCACCTCGGGGTGGGCGTGATCGACGTAGTAGCGGGCTCCGTTGGTGAGCACCGCGTTGACGAGGTGCGTCTCGACGTCGGGGGCGAGCGAATCATCGAGGCTGAAGCCGCGGGCGTCGTTGCCGGGCCGTTCGTCTTCGAAGTCCCAGCCGATCCGGTTCGGTCGATGTCGCGGACGCGTGCTGAGGTAGGCGTTGATCAGCAGCGATGATGCCGACACGGGGTTGTTGTCGGCGCCGCGCACGAGGATCCCGTATTCGGTCTCGATGCCGCAGACCTTGGGGATCGCCATGGGCGAACCCTATCCATCGCCGCTCGGCAATCGGGGCCATCGGGACGGCCACCGACGCGGCCATCGCGACGGCCACTGGGANNGACGGCCACTGGGAACCGTTACAGGTACTGGCCGGTGCCCACCCGCTCGATCGCCCGGCCGCCTTCGCGATCGGCCGGTTCGCGACCCTTCACCAGGGTGCGGATGAACACGATCCGCTCGCCCTTCTTGCCCGAGATCTTCGCCCAGTCGTCGGGGTTGGTGGTGTTCGGCAGGTCTTCGTGCTCCTTGTACTCCTGCTTGATCGAGTCGATCAGGTCCTGCGCGGAAACGCCCCGCGCTCCCCCGGCGATCACTCGCTTGATGGCCAGCTTCTTGGCCCGTCGCACGATGTTCTCGATCATCGCTCCCGACGAGAAGTCCTTGTAGTACAAGATCTCCTTGTCGCCGTTCTGGTAGGTGACCTCGAGGAACTGGTTGGCCTCGTCGTCGCGGTACATCTCGGTGACGGTCTGGTCGATCATGTCCGGCACCGAGACGCCCGCGGCGATCGGGATCTCGTCGGTGAGGTACTGGGCGAAGATCTGCCGCGCGGCCGTGGAGTTGGGGCGCTCGATCTTGATCTTCACGTCGAGCCGCCCCGGACGGAGGATGGCCGGATCGATCAGGTCCTCACGGTTCGTGGCTCCGATCACGATCACGTTGCGGAGCCCCTCCACCCCATCGATCTCGGCGAGGAGCTGCGGCACGATGGTGGACTCCATGTCGGAGCTGATCCCCGAGCCGCGGGTGCGGAACATCGAGTCCATCTCGTCGAAGAACACGATGACCGGCCAGCCCTCCTCGCTCTTCTCGCGCGCCCGCTGGAACACGAGGCGGATCTGCCGCTCGGTCTCGCCGACGTACTTGTTGAGCAGCTCGGGGCCCTTGATGTTGATGAAGTAGGAGCGGCCCTTCTCGCCGCCTGTCTTGTCGGCGACCTTCTTCGCCAGCGAGTTGGCAACCGCCTTGGCGATCAGCGTCTTGCCGCATCCCGGCGGGCCGTACAGCAAGATGCCCTTGGGAGCCGGAAGCTGGTGCTCGGCGAACAGATCGGCGTACAGGAACGGCAACTCGACGGCATCGGCGATCTGCTCGATCTGCGTGTCGAGGCCGCCGATGTCGTCGTAGGAGATGTCGGGCACCTCCTCGAGCAGGAGGTCTTCCACCTCGGGCCGGGGCAGCTTCTCGAGCAGCAGGTTGGTGCGCGGGTCGAGGCGCATCGTGTCGCCGCTGCGCAGGTGCACGCCGCGGAGGTTGTCGGCCAGTTCGCAGACCCGCTCCTCGTCGGCGCGGCCCACCACCACGGCGCGGACGCCATCGTCCATCAGCTCCTTGATCGTGACGACCTCGCCGGTGATCTCGGCCTGCCGAGCGGTGACGACGTTGAAGCTCTCGTTGAGAACGACCTCGGCGCCACGCTCGAGCTCGTCGTGATCGATCTCGGGATGCAGCCCGACGCGCATCTTGCGACCGCTGGTGAGCACGTCGATCGTGCCGTCGTCGTTCTTTCCAACGACCACGCCGTAGGCCGAGGGCGGTTGGCTGAGCTTGTCGACCTCGTCGCGCAGCGTGGCGATGTGCTCGCGGGCCTCGCGGAGCGTGTAGCTGAGCTTCTCGTTCTGCGACACGGCGTGGGCGAGCTGGCCCTTGGTTTCTAGCAGGCGCTCCTCGAGGGCACGCATCCGCTTCGGAGCGTCGGCCAGCTTGCGCCTGAGCTCGCCGATCTCTTGATCGAGCACCATTGCCTGCGCCCGCAGCACATCGAGATCTTCCTCATCGGAGGGTGCCATGAGCCGAACCTACACGCGCCGTCGGGCCACGTCGATGATGCATCTGCACCCAACCGGATCGATGGTGGCGGCGACCTCCGCCTGTATGCTCAGCGGCGGCTAGCAACCATCTCGTCGAGTCACCCATCTCGGCTAGCCACGCATCCGAGGAGACAGCAAACATCATGAAGGTCTGGATCGATCAGGATCTCTGCACGGGCGACGGGCTCTGCGAGGAAATCGCCCCCGATGTCTTCACCCTGCTCGACGACGGCTTGGCCTACGTCCGTGAGGGAGCAACGGTCTACGCCACGGCCAAGGGCAACGCCCAGGGCGCCGACGGCATGGCCAACATCCCCGACGGTCAGCTCGACGCAGTGATCGAGAGCGCCGAGGAGTGCCCCGGCGAGTGCATCTTCATCGAACCCTGATCTCCGGCTCCGTGAGCCACACGCCGCGCCGCACCGGTTGAAGCTCACCGGGGACCACGTCCGTGAGCCACACGCCGCGCCGCACCGGTTGAAGCTCACCGACGGGCCACCCGAGTCGCAGCCCGTCACCCGAGTCGGAGCCCGTCACCCGAGTCGCAGCCCGTCACCCGAGTCGGACGGGGACGCCCGAGTCGTCGGCGCCACCACGGGGTGCTCGGAAACCCTCGGGGCCGGGGTTCGCCGGGGTTCGCCGCCGCTCAGCCGAGGAAGCGGGCCACGGTGAGGAAGCCGGTGTGGGCCACCATCCGGTGATCGGGACGAACGGCCGCGCCCTCTACGTACCAGCCGCGGTGCAACACCTCGAGCGACCGGGTGCCATTCCACGCTTTGGAGTTCAGCGCCTCGCGGAGCTGCGACACCTGGATGATCGACGGCAGGTAGGAAATGAGGATGCCCCCCGGTCGGAGCGCCTCCATCGCATGCGGAACCACTTGCCATGGCTCCGGCAGATCGAGCACGACGCGATCGAGGTCGCGCTCATCGATGCCCGCGTAGCAGTCGCGCAGCTCGACCCGGTAGTTGTCGAGCGCCTCCTCGCCGAGGAAGGAGCGCACGTTGTTGCGGGCCCGGTTGGCGAAGTCCTCACGCAGCTCGTATCCGACGATCTCGGCGCCCCAGCGCAACATCGTCATGCTCAGCGCCCCAGATCCCACACCGCTCTCGAGCACGCGGACGCCGGGCCCGATGTCGGCGAGCATGCAGATCGGGGCGAGGTCCTTCGGATAGATCACCTGCGCACCGCGGGGCATCTCCACCACGAAGTCCTCGAGGGTCGGTCGCAGCGCGGTGTACGGCGTGCCCTTGGTGCTGCGCATCACCGCGCCCTCCGCCTGACCGACGAGACCTTCGTGCGCCCACAGGCCGGTGTGGCTGTGGAACTCGGCCCCTTCGGCCAGCGTGATCAGGTAGCGACGCTGCTTGTTGTCGAGCAGCAACACCTTGTCGCCATAGGCGAAGGGGCGGTTCATCGGCTGCCTCTCGTGATCATCTCCACCGGCACAGGTCGGTGCTCGCTGGCGGTTGCCTGCAGCCGGCAGAACGCACAGACCTCGCCCGATGTGGGGGCGCCGCACGTCGCGCAGGCGACGAGGGCGTCTCGTTCCGTGGTGAGGTGATCGGCCAGCAGCGGCGCCATCCGTTCGAGGAAGTTCAGGTAGAACGCAGCCTTCGAGCCGGGAGAGTCGGCCTCCATCGCGTTCAGCGTCGCCTTGTAGCCGAGGTGCTTGTTGCCGATCGCCATCGGGCACTCGTCGACGAGGTAGTCGATGCCGCGCACCACGCACCACGCCGCCGTCTCCCGCTCGGTCAGCCGGCAGAGCGGTTTCACCTTCTTGGGGAACCCGTCGCGGGCGGCCAACACCGGTAGCTGGCGGGCGAGGTAGCCGATCTCCCACCGCATCGTGTTGCCGAGCAGGACGGCGGCTTCGTCGTCGAGGTTGTGGCCGGTGACGAGCACCGTGTACCCGCCGTCGATCGCCGCCTTGTCGAACAGGTGACGCTTGCTGAGGCCGCACGCCGAGCATGGCACGCGCCGAGTCGCCGACGCGGCCGTGGGGATGTCGTAGCCGTAGTCACCGCGCAACGAGATCTCGATCAGCTTCAGGCCACGCTGCACCGCAAAGGCCCTGGCATGCGCCCCGGACACGTCGCTGTACTCGCCGATGCCGAGGCCCACGTAGAGGCCATCGGCGCGGTAGCCGAGCTCGAGCAACAGATCCCACACTGCCAGGCTGTCCTTGCCTCCCGACACGGCGACGAGGACCCGGTCGTCGGGCGTGAGCATCTGGAAGTGCTCGATCGCCTTGACCACCTGGCGCCGGCACAGCTCCAAGAAGTGCTCGGCGCAGAAGTTCGCGTTGTGACGCGGCAGATCGATGATCGCCGGCCGGCGACACGTTCGGCACTTCGATCCGACGTGCATCACGTACCCCCGGAGATGACCGGGCGGATCTCGATCACGTCGTCGGCGCCGAGCTCACCGTCGCCGGGCACCAGCGTGCCGTTACGGATGACCAGGTGCGATTCGCGGTTCAGCGCCAGCTCGGCTAGAAGCGCGTGGACGCGACGTCGTCCATCGATCTCGATCTCGCGCGTGGGGTTGCGCAACAGGACACGCATGGCGCCTACCTCACTCGCCGGGATGCTCGAAGCTCTCGACGCGAGGGTGGACGGATGGCATCGATGCGCAGGAACTGGCCCTTGGTGAGCTTCTCGGTGGCGATGATCTCCTCGTTGCGACCGAAGGTGCGCTTGACGAACTTGCGACCCCAGATGACCGCCCCGACGGCCAGCCAACCGCGGCTTCCGCCGAACAACCCCTTGTAGAGGGCATTGCGGCGCAACAGCACCGACGGCCGGAGCAGACGAGGGATCGCCATCGATCAGATTCGGCGGATCTCGACGAAGGTGGTCTTCTTCTTGCCACTCCGCTTGCCGAGGAAGAAGAACAGCAACAGCAACACCACACCGCCGACGATGGCCGCTGTGGTGAGGGTCTGGCGCTTGTCGTTGACCTTGCTCTGAACATCTTCCTGGAGCGTGCGGAAGCGAGCCTCGAGATCGTCACGCGTGATGCGTTGCTGTGCCATGAGATTCCATGCCCTCCGAGATCAGTCCTTGTGCAACGAGGTCTTGCCGATGCGGCTCGCGGCGAGCCCGATTACCGCCACGGTCAGCACGAATGCGATCAGGTACGGCACCAGACCCATCCAGCGACCCGAGAAGGTGGAGGCGAACTCGTTCTGGAGCAACCGCAGCACACCGAGCACCACGAACACCGTTCCAGACGCGAGCATCACCGATCCGGCAGTGCCGAACGCCAACCAGCGGGCCGCACCACGCAACGGTCCGACGGTCTCTTGCCGGGCGTACTCCTTGACGAGCCCGAAGACCTCGCCGATCTGGCCCGATGCCTGGGTGCCCCTCGGCGCTTCCTGTTCAGCCACCCCCCTTTGTTAGCACATCGGCCAGCACCGGGCCGAGTGACCCTCGACGGATCGGCGATGTAGGAGTACCGTGCGGTGAGAAGTGGAGCGGACCACCGGTGGAGGAGGGTCACGTGAGGACTTGGTTGCTTGGCACCATCGCTGGCGCCGCTTTGGCGTGCGCCGGTCTTGCCGGAGCCGCACAAGCCGCAGAAGGCGAAGATCTACCCCCCGGGTTCGACCTCGATCTCGCCGCGCTGTTCGAGGCCGAGCTGGTTGCGATCCTGACGGACGGCGGCGTTGCGGTAGATCCGGCCAACCTCGATGATCTCATCGGAGAGCCCGGCGACTTCGATGCAGCGCCCGGCGAGCCAGTGCTGCTCGCTGCCGCCGGCGACGCCGCGGTCCTGGCGCTCAGCGAGGTGGGCGGGGGCGATTCCTCGCTCACCGGGCCGTGCATGGGCCTGACCATGTCGTTCGACGACACCGGAGCCCTCATCGACATGGCCGCCGACTTCAATGAGGCGGCGCCGCCGATCGACCTGCTCGAGTACTACGCCAGCGGCCAGCAGAACGCCCCGCGGGCCTTCACCGCCGACAATCCGTACATGGTGCACGTCGACGGTTTCGTGGTCTACGCCGGTATCGCCGGCCCACCGGGCGGCGGCCCGCGCAATCACGTGTGGGAGATCACCACCTTCGGCCAGGCGCTCGACGAGGGCGGCGACGACAACCCCGATGGCGAGAACCGCAACGCCGGCGGCATCAGCCTCGCCGAGCAGCTGCCGGCAGGCGCCAAGGTGAGCGCACTGTTCAAGATCGACGGCTCGATCACCGCCGACGGTGGATTCGCATGCGCCGGCGACGGGTACTTCGAGACCGTCGGCGGCACGCCGGTGCTCCAGGTGGCCGGCGGTGTGCTGGTGCTGCTCGCCGGACTCGGTGCGTTCTTCAATGCTCGCCCTGCACGCACGTGGAACGGATGACCGCGATGAACGACATGGAACCCACGCCCCACCAAGCCGGACCCGTTGACGGCGCCACCACCTCCCGCCGGCGACACCCGATCAGGGGTGCGTTGTGGGGGGTGATGCTCGGTATCGGTGCGGCGCTGTTGTTGATCGGCCAGAAGCTGATCGCGTTCGGCACCCTTGGCCCCATCATCGTGCTCGTCGGCGGAATCGTGGTCGGCGTGCTGTGGTCGATGTTCGGACCGAGCAAGGCGCCGAAAGGTCCTGCCCCGATGCGACCGCAACCCGCGCCTCCGACGACCGCAGTCGACCCGGAACCGGCGATGGCGGATCCGTTCTCAGCCGGGCCCGAAACCGTCTGACTGGCGGTACGCCGTCGCTCAGCCCGTGGTGCGGCCGCTGGCCACGCCACACACCACTTCCCGATGCAAGCACAGCTGCACCTCGCTCGCCAGCTTCGCCTGATCCCAGCCGTTCATGAAGTCGGCGTGGCCGGTGGTCAGCCCGCCACTGGCCAGCACCAATCCTTCGGTGCTGCCCCACACCGGGTACTCCACGCTGAACTGCAACTGCGTGATCGCAACCGGAAATCCGGGCGGGCACGCACCCTGGGAGCTGTAGGCGACGTGAGCGTGATGGTCGTCGCTGTCCAGATTCCGGCCATCCCAGCAGTCGGGGAAGGTGACCAGTAGGCGCAGGTTGCGCCCCTCGGCGCATTCCGGGGGTAGCACCGCGCGCTCGATGCCTGCGCCGCATCCCCACGCAACGATCGACAAGGGTTGCTCTCCCGTCGCACCCGAGTTGCCGCCCACCATGACCAGACCCTCCGGGAACGGTTGGACGGTCGAAGGCTCGACGCCCCGCCCGGGGCGGTAGTAGGCCGTGCTCTTCACCGCTGTCAGCACCTCCGGGCCGCGCAGCAGGGCGGGCGCCCAGTAGGCCGCCTTGTCGAGCCGTTGATCGCACGTGGTCTCGCCATCGGCCAACGAACCGACCGTGGTGTACGCATCGACGCCGGTGTTGCCGAAGAACATGTGCAAATGGCTCTTGCCAGGTTGCCCGGGCGACACGATCGGGTCGTCAGCGGCCGCGTGACTGAAGAGGCACTCCACCAGGAACTGTGGCGTGGCGCCCTGCGGCCCGGCGATCGGCTCGTCGGGTTGGCCCAACGAGGTGACATCCGCGTGCGCGCTCGCCGTGCCGACATGGTCGGTGTCGGTGTCGGTGTCGGTGCTGCCAGTGCCGTCGTTCCCGGCGCAGGCGGAAACGGCCAGCACGGCCAGCACGGCCGCCATCAACGCGGCAGCAGCCGGGCACGAACGGATCATCCGATCAGCACCGCGTCATGCCGGCTTGGCGGGAACGGTGATCGCCGCCACGTCGATGTTCCTGGGTACGTCGGTAGCCGGGTGGGCCTGGGCCGTCGCCGCGTCGGGCATGTTCTCCTGCTGCTCGAGCGGCGGCAGTGTGGCGATCTGCCAATCGACCGACGGCGGGTGCACCTCGCCGAGCCAGGCCGCGATGTTGTACGCGCCATCCGCCCAATCGCCGCTCCCAGTGGCATCGCATGGAGCCAAGGTCTGCAGGTCGTCGGGCGCCGAGGTGGTGAACGTGTTGCCGCTGAAGCAGTTGCCGAGCGAGCTGACATCGGTGCCGACCGACGCCACCAGCAGGTCGCCTTGGCGGTTGTCTTCCAGCAGGTTGCCGATCACCCGGTTCTGCATCGAATCCCACAGGATGCCCTCACCCGGATCGTCGAGTGACTGCAGCTTCGAGTCGGCACAGGTGGTGGCCCACTCGTCGGGCGACGGTATCGAGTCGTTGGGGTCTTCCTCCAGGAAGGGCACCAGGCCGATCCCGCTCTTGTCGTGGTCGTACACCAGGTTGCGTTCGATCACGTTCAACACGCCACCGGCCACGAGGATGCCGTTGCCCATCGCGAGTATCGCCACGTCGATTGCAGGTGTGTCGTCCTGGTTGTTGGAGTACACCAGGTTGCCCACGATGGTGGTTTGGCGCTCGGGGTAGCACAGCTCGTAGCTGCCGCTGTTCGGTACCACGCCGGCGCGGTTGTTGCGGAAGACGGAGTTGACGATCAGCAGGTTGCCGCCGGAGTTCGTGCCCGAGTAGCCGAGGCCGTTGTGCTCGCTGACCGCATCGTCGATGACGGCGTTGCACGGGAAGCATTCACCGATGTACAGACCCGCATCGGGACTGCCGGCCGCATAGATGTGCTCGAGCTCACCGTTGACCGAGTCGAACACGTACACGCCGTAGTCGCCGGTTCGATACGCCGTGAGGTACGCGCCGCGGTAGCCATCGACGCCCGTCCAGAAGAAGCCGTTGCGGGTGTAGTTCATGGCCGTGATGTTCTCGACCGCGACCCCATTGGCACCAAGGATGCGGATGCCGTTGTCGAGCTCGAGTCGGCCATCGAGGACCACGTTGTTGCGGTCGAGGCCGCGGATGGTGAGGTTGTCGGTGGTGACGTTGACTGCTTCGTTGTAGGTGCCCGGCTCGATCAGGATGAGCGCGCCCGGTGCCGCCGCATCCACCGCCGCCTGGATCGTGTCGAAGTCGACGGGAACCGTGATGGTGCCACCCACCCCGGCAATCGGCTCCGCGGTCTCCGTGACTGTCGTAGCGGCTGTCGTAGCGGCTGTTGTTGCAGCGGTGGTGCCGGCCAGGTCGGTCGTGCCGGCCGCGTCGGTGACCGATTCCGCAGTTGTCGTGGTGTCGGCTGGCTCATCGTTGCACGCCACCGCGAGCAGCAGTGATGCCGCCCACGCAGCAGCCAGGATCTTGCGATGCACGTGTTCCCCCTTGCCAGCCGTGACCTCGGCGCCACTACGCGAATCCTACGACGAGCGCTCAAGGCTCGGTGACGATGATCGTGCCCACCATGCCGGCGGCGGCGGTCCCGTGAATCGTGCAGTAGTACGCATAGGTGCCCGGCAGCCCGAACACATGCGAATAGGTGCCCTTCGGAGCGAACTCCTCTGCCTGCACCCCCCACGTGAGCGTCTCCGGATCGCCTACGGGGACCACGTCGTGATCGTTGCGGCCATTGTTCTCGAACACCACCTCGGTACCGGCGGCCACGCTGAGCGACAGCGGGTAGAAGTTGTTGTCCAACGACAACACCGACGCGACGACGCCATTGGCAGGAAACGACTCGTCCGGCTGGGCGACGGTCGGGACCGGTGGCGCCGGCACCGACACCGTGGGACCGGTCGGCGCAGCCCTGGCACTGTCGTCGGGGTCGGCCGCGCATGCGACCACCGATGCCGACGCCACGATCGCAGCTCCGACCGCGGTGATTCGTCTCATCGCGCTCAAGTCCTCGGCCGGCCGTCAGAGCCGGGCCCGAAGCCTTCCGACGGTAGGCCGCCGGCGCCACCGAGGCGGAACTGCAGCAGTGCTTCGAGGTCGTGCATGACCTCGTCGAGGCGCGCGATCCTTGCGGCAGGACCTGCGGCGCGCAGCAGGGCGAAACGATCGGCAGGCCCGATCGGAGCGAGCGCGGCCAGTTGGTACGAAGCCACCAGCGGATCGTCGCTCACGTCGTCGGTGTCGCCGGCCGCCCCGTCGCCGAACAACCGGTCGCCGAACACTCCGTCGCCGAGCTCGCCGGCGAGCGCGCAGGCGCGCCGCACGCGGGCACGCAGATCGGCCAGTTGCGGCAACAGCGTCGCCGCCGATTCCAGATCGTCGCGCCAGTCCTCCGGCCAATCGTCGGGCCAGTCGTCGACATCGGCGAGCGGGTAGGGATCGTCGGGCAGCCACGCGTTCACCCGGATCCGCCTGGTACCGACGCACACGACGGCGAAGCGGCCATCGCCCAGCTCGGCCACCTGGATCATCCTCGCCACCGTGCCGATCATCGAACGGTGCTCGCCGCCACCGACCTCGCTGCCGCGTTCGATCAACACCACACCGAAATCGGGAGCATCGGCGGCGAGGCAATCGCGCAGCAGCGCCCGGTAGCGAGGTTCGAACACCTGCAACGGCAGCACCGCGCCCGGCAACAGCACGCTGCCCAGCGGGAACATCGGTAGCACGGCCATGGATCGACTGTACGCGTTGCGTGCCGGCCGCGCAGTCGACCACCACGGGACCTTCGACCCAGGCATCCGGGACGTTCGGCAGTACTCGCCGGCGAGGCAAGAGCGTCGTCATTGCACGGGAGGTGCGCCGGGAAGCGGCGTGCGAAGTTGCCGAAGGTGGGGTGCGCGGTGGATGACCGTGATCGATCACTCGAAGTCGCCACCGAGACGGGGGCCGTGAGCCGCCGCGACCTGCTCGCGGCCAGTCCTGTCTTGATGTTGGCGGTGCTGCGGGGCGAGATCCCTGCGCAGAGGGTCACCTCCGGCTACACCATGCTGCGCCCGATCGACCCCGCGTCGAACCCACTGGAGACCTACCCGAACAGGGATTGGGAGCAGGTGTACCGCGATCTCTACACCCCTGACTCCACCTATCACTGGATGTGCGGCCCGAACGACACGCACGGCTGCCTGCTCAAGGCAAGCGTCAAGAACGGCGTCGCGGTGTACTCCGACCCGTCGTTCGGCTACGGCAAGGCCACCGACATCTACGGCAACAAGGCGTCGCAACGCTGGGACCCCCGGGCCTGCGTGTCAGGGCTCGCGTACGTACGCCGGGCCTACAGCGATCGCCGGGTGAAGGGCTGCTACGTGCGGGCGGGGTTCAGGCAGTGGATCGACGACGGTCTCCCCCGCGAGGCCGACGGTCAGCCGCCGCTGCGCTACCGCACCGGCCGCGGCAAGGAGGACTTCGACAAGGTCACTCACGAGGAGGCCGCGGCGCTGGTCGCCAAGGTCTACACGAACATCGCCACCACCTACAGCGGCGACGAGGGCGCAGAACTGCTGCGCGCCCAAGGGCAGTACGAGGAGGAGATGATCGAGGCAATGCACGGGGCCGGCGTGCAGACCATGAAGTTCCGCGGTGGAATGCCGTTCAACGCACCGTTCAGGGTGGGCGGGTTCTACAGGCTGGCGAACATGATGGCGTTGCTCGACGTGGCCGTGCGCGGTGTGGAGCCAGCCGATTCCGTCGGAGGACGGCATTGGGACAGCTACTCGTGGCACACCGATCTTCCACCGGGACACCCGATGGTCACCGGACAGCAGACGCTCGACTTCGATCTGTTCACGGCCGAGAACGCGAAGCTGATCACCCTGTGGGGGATGAACTGGATCGCCACGAAGATGCCCGACGCGCACTGGCTCACCGAAGCGAGGCTGCACGGCGCCAAGGTGGTGACCATCGCGCCCGAGTACCAGTCGTCGTCGTGCAAGGCCGACCGGGCGATCATCATCCGTCCGGGTTCCGATGGAGCACTCGCCCTCGGTCTCGCCCACGTGATCGTCAACGAGGGCCTGTACGACGAGCAGTTCGTCAAGACGCAGACCGATCTCCCGTTGCTCGTGCGCAGCGACACCAAGAAGATGCTGCTCGCCAAGGATGTGCTCGTCGGATACACCAACGCCGTGCTGACGACGGTCGAGCTCGTCGAGCCGGGTACCAAGCTGCCGCCGGCAGCCGAGCAGGGGCACCAGTACGCGCCGGCGGATCTGCGCGACGAGTGGGGTGACCAGATGGTGTGGAACCTGCGGACAGGTGCCCCCGCGGTCGTGACCCACGACGACACCGGCGACAACTTCCCGACCGGCGTCGACGCTGCGCTCGAAGGCGAGTTCCAGGTCGACCTCGTCGACGGCACCAGGGTGACGGTGCGGCCGATCTTCGACGCCGTCAAGCAGTACCTCGACGACACGTGCACACCCGAGCAGATCTCCGATGTCACCTGGGTGCCGGTCGATGCGATCGAGGAGCTGGCCCGCGACATCGCCGCCAACCCCACCAAGACGCTCTTCGTCGAGGGCATGGGCCCCAACCACTTCTTCAACAACGACAACAAGGATCGCACGATCATCCTCGTCGCCGCGTTGACGAACAACATCGGCCACTACGGGGGCACCGTCGGCAGCTACGCAGGCAACTACCGCCTGGCCACCTTCTCCGGAATCGGCCAGTGGATCTACGAGGACCCGTTCGACGTCACCCTCGACGGATCCGAGAAGGCCAAGGTCAACAAGCGGCTCAAGGCCGAGTCAGCTCACTACTACAACTACGGCGACCGCCCGTTGAAGGTGGGCAACAAGATGTTCACCGGCAAGACCCACATGCCGACGCCCACCAAGTCGATGCAGTTCGCCAACTCGAACTCGCTGCTCGGCAACGCCAAGGGCGCTCACGACGTGATCATCAACACCCTCCCCAAGATCGAGATGATCGTCCACAACGACTGGTACTGGACGGCCTCCTGCGAGTACGCCGACGTCGTGTTCGGCGTCGACTCGTGGCCCGAGCGTCAGCTCCCGGACGTGTTCGGCTCGGTCACCAACCCGTTCCTGCATGCCTGGCCGTCGACGCCGATGAAGCGGATCTTCGACACGCTCGACGACATGGAGGTGAACGCGCTGATCGCCGCGGCATTGTCAGGGGAGACCGGCGATCAGCGCTTCGCCGACTATTGGCACTTCGTCACCGAGAAGGACCCCGGCGTCTACATCCAGCGCGTGTTCAACGCCAGCAACCCCACTCGCGGCTACCGCTTCGACGACCTCCACGAGTCATCGAAGAAGGGCACGCCCTTCTACATGATGATGCGCACCAGCCCCAGGATCGTCGGCTGGGAGCAGACCAACGAGAGCAAGCCGTGGTACACCAAGACCGGCCGACTCGAGTTCTACCGCGACGAGGACGAGTTCATCGAGTACGGCGAGAACCTTCCGGTTCACCGCGAGCCGGTCGACGGGACCGTGTACGAGCCGGGCGTGATCATGGCCCTACCGCACCCGCTGCTCGATCCTGCCCAGCCGGCGCAGTACGGCCTCGACGAGAACGACTTGAGCGTGGAGGTGCGGCAGGTGCGCAACGTCGTACGCACTCCGCATCAGATCGCCGGGTCGAGCCATCCGCTGCGGTCCGACGGTTACTCGCACGTGCTCGTCACGCCGAAGTTCCGCCACGCATGTCACTCGATGGGCGCCTCGGTTGATGCCGACGTCCTCATCTTCGGGCCGTTCGGCGACTTCTACCGCCACGACAAGCGCAAGCCCTGGGTCTCGGAGGGCTACGTCGACCTGAACCCCGACGACGCCGAGGAGCTCGGAATCTCCGACGGCGACTACGTGTGGATCGACGCCGACCCGAGCGACCGCCCCTTCAAGGGCTGGCAGGACCGACCCGACGACTACAAGGTGTGCCGCTGGATGGTGCGGGCCCGGGTGAACCCTTCCCTCGTCCGCAACGTCGCCAGAGCGTGGTTCCACTTCCACATCTCCACCCACGGCAGCGTCGAGGGGCACGAAACGCGGGCCGATGGACTCGCCCGCAACCCGCGCACCAACTACCAGGCCGGCTACCGCTACGGAAGCCACCAGTCGGTGACGAGGGCGTGGCTCAAGCCGACGCTGATGACCGACAGCCTGACCCGCAAGGACGGCGCCGGTCAGTTGATCGGCAAGGGTTTCGAGCTCGACGTGTACTGCGCCGACGGCGCACCGAAGGAGTCGTTCGTGAAGCTGGAGAAGGCCGAAGATGGCGGCGAGTCGGCGACGGGCCTGTGGTATCCCGCGGCAATGGGGTTCCGCCCGGGTCACGAGAACATGGCGATGCGCGATTACCTGGCCGTCCGTTTCGTCGACGTCGAGGAATGAGGAGCAACCGATGGCTGATGTGTTCAACTGGCAGATCAATCGGGCGATGCCGTACCCGTACGACGAAGCCCGACCGATCCGACAGGCAGCCGCGGTCTTCGACACCAACAAGTGCATCGGTTGCCAGACCTGCACGATGGCTTGCAAGACGTGCTGGACCTCGGGCCAAGGTCAGGAGTACATGCTCTGGAACAACGTCGAGACCAAGCCCTGGGGCTCGTACCCGCTGGCGTGGGATGTTCGCGAGCTCGACCTGTTGGGCCCACAGCACTGGACCGGCGACACATACACCGGCAAGACGATCTTCGAGGCCGCGCCCGAGGGGAAGAAGAACATCGGTTGGACGCCGAACGACATGGACTACGCCTACCCGAACCGCGGCGAGGACGAGGTCAACGTCACCATCAACGTCAAGCGCTACCACCTGAAGCTGCCACACGACATGTGGTTCTTCTACCTGCCACGCGTGTGCAACCACTGCACTTACCCGGCGTGCCTGCAGGCGTGCACCAGGCAGTCGATCTACAAGCGGCCAGAGGACGGCATCGTGCTCGTCGACCAGGAACGGTGCCGCGGCTACCGCATCTGCTTCGAAGCGTGTCCGTACAAGAAGATCTTCTACAACCACACCACCCGCGTGTNNCGTGCGCAAGGTGGCCAAGCCGCTGTACCCGCAGTTCGGGCTCGAGCCGAACGTCTACTACATACCTCCCATCCACGTGTCGAGCAACGACTTCCTGACGATGCTGTTCGGGGCAGGAGCCCGGCACGCGATCGACACCTACCGAGCGGCGATGGAAGGGGACGACCCGGAGCTGCTCGGCGCGTTGCTCCTCGCCGTGTCGACCGACCGGATCATCCATCGCTACCAGGTCACCGGCGACACGGTGATCGGTTGGGCGGAAGACGGCGAGGAAGTGGTGCGGATTCCGTTGAAGGTGCCCACGATCGAGCGTGCACCTTTCGATCCGGACCTCAACGTCTACCGGCACAACATCACCTGAGAGGCGAACATGTCCGACACGACCGTCACCTCACCTGCTGGCACCGCACCTGCTGGCACCGCACCTGCTGGCACCGGCGCCGCGAACGGAGTCTCGCGCCGTGGCCTGCTCGCCGGCGGACTCGCCGGCGCCGGCGCACTCGCGATCACCGCGTGCGCTGCCGATCCGTCCGACGTCTCGGTCTCTGGTGGCGTGTGGGTTGCGCGTGTCGGGCGGGCGCCGATCGAACCAGCCGACGCGGCGTGGGACCGGGCCGCACCGACGATCGTCGACATGGATGTGCAGGTCATGGTGCTGCCGCACCGCCCAGCGCCGCTCGTGGCCCAGATCGCCGTTCGGGCGCTCCACGACGGCGAGACGATCTCTTTCCGGCTCGACTGGGACGACCCCGACACCCACGATCTCACCGTTCGCGTCGACGACTTCCGCGATGCCTGCGCGGTGCTGCTCGCCGGCGGCGAGGGCGACCAGGGGTTGCGCACCATGGGTAGCGTCGACCAACCGGCCACGCTGTTGCACTGGAAGGCGGATTGGCAGCGCGACATGGATCTCGGCGTGCAAGGTGCAGCCGACGTCTATCCGAATCGTTCCATCGACGTGTACCCGCCGCTCATCTCCGATGCGCCGCGCGACCTCACCCCGGCCGACTACGAGGCGGCCGGTGCCACCGAGTGGCTCCCCGGCCTGCACGTGGGCAATCCGCTCTCGGCATCCACGCGGACCGCGTGCGTCGAGAAGCTGACCGCACGCGGCTTCGGCACGGCCACCACGGCGACGAAGCAGAACGTGGCCGGACGCGGCGAGCGAACCAGCAGCGGCTGGCGAGTGGTGCTGGCCAAGCCACTGCGGGGCATCGAGGCCGACGAGTTCACGCTCACTCCGGGGCATGCCCACACGTGCGCGTTCGCCCTGTGGTCGGGGGCCGATCAGGATGCGGGTGGCCGCAAGACCCCGAGCAAGGCCGCGCTGCGATTGCTGCTGGAGTTCTGAGATGGAGCGCTGAGATGGTCGTGCTCACCCCACTCTCCCACGAGACCCTCGTCGCCAGGGGCGTCGCCTACGCACTGCTGGCGCAGGTGCTCGGAGCCGATCCCGGTCCGCTCTCCGACGGCTACACCACTGCCGCGCTGCGCGAGGCACTACGCGCCTCGGGCGACCATCGGGCGCTCGATCGGTTGAGCAGTGCTTCCACCATCGAACTTCCCGACACCGACGAGTTGAGGCGCCGTTGGGTCAGGTGGTTCGATCAGGGGCGGGTGGCACCTTACGAGTGCTCGAACACGCTGCCCTCGGCAGGAGGGCACACCCCCCGATTGGCCGACATCGCCGGCTTCTACCGTGCGTTCGGCATGGAGGTGTCGGGCGATCGCCCCGATCACGTCGTTGCCGAGCTCGAGTTCGCGTCGACGGTCACTCTCGCCGAGGCCGAAGCCCGAGCCAATGGCTCCGCCGATGACGCTGCCGTCTGCGCCACCGCGGCAAGAGCGTTCATCCGCGATCACCTGGGGCTGTGGCTCGACGTGTTCGCGGACCGGGTCGATGCGATCGACGCGCTCCGCCCGTGGACCCCATTCGCCGCGGCGGCAGCCGAGCTGGTCGCAGCCGACGCGGCCGACCGCAACGTCGTGCCGGCGCGCTCGTTGGCCGTGCTGCCCGACGATGCCGGTCTCCTGGCCGACGACGACGACCTCCTCCCCCACTGCGGCGAGGACTGTGCCGGGCCCGGGTTCGGCGACTAGCGCGCCGCCCGAATCAGGCAGCTAACGAGGGGCGAGCTCGGCCACCGTCGCCGCGCTCGGATACGTCACCAACGCCGGCGCCAGGCGGTCTTCCCAGATCGAGAGATACGCCGTGCCCTCGTCGACGCCCGGCGTGTTCAGCACCACCGCGAACTGAATGGTGCTGCCGCCCACCACCGGCAGGTAGCCCGCCAGCGCCTTCACCCCCGACAGCGTGCCGGTCTTGGCGCGCAGGTTCCCTGCGACCAGCGAACCGACGAACACATCGGTGAGCGTGCCGGACGTGGCCGCCACGGGCAGGCCCTTGCCGAGGGCGTCGTCGACGCTCCCGTGAGCGAGCAGCGCCACCAGCGTTGCGCAGGTGAGCCGGCTGTCGCGGGCCAGACCCGAACCGTCGATCAGCACGACTCCCTCGAGGGGCACCCCCCAGCCGAGCATGCGGTTGGTGATGGCCTGAAGCCCGGCGGCTGTGCTGCCGACGCCCGAGTCCATCAACCCGATCTCCTTCACCAACATCTCGGCGGTGTTGTTGTCGCTGGTGAGCAACATCTCCTCGATGATCGCCGACAACGGTCTCGACTGAACCGCGGCGATCTCGTTGCTGAACGCGGCGACTCCGGCGACCGCACCCTGGCTCACGGGCACACCCCGCTCGCGCAGCAGCGCGGTGAACAGCTGGGCCGCACCGAGCGCCGGGTCGGCGGCGACGCCGCCGATCGACTGCGTGGTCCAGCCGTCGTTCACGAGCAGTGCGTCGTAGGGCCCGCCCTCGGCCACCTTGAGCGACGGATCCCACGACGGCCCGAAGAACTCGTCGTCGTATCGGCTGCCGTCACCAACCACGCGGCCGGCCACGCGGGTGAGGCCGGCAGCCACCAATTGATCGGCGAGGTCCTCCAAACGGGTCACGTTGATCGGCGGATGGCCGGCGTTCACCTGGGCAGTCGGCCACCAGTCGGTCGACAGCACCGGATCGCCGCCACCGATGATCCCGAGGTCGCCGGCGACAACGCCATCGGAGCCGAGCTCGCCGACCGCCGCGGTGGCGAACGTGTAGTTGGCTCCCAGCACGTCGAGCGCCACGGCCGCGACAGCGAGCTTCAAGTTCGATGCGGGGATCACGGGAATCGATGGGTTCTCGGCGGCAACGATCTGGCCGTCGACGGCGACCGCCGAGCATGAGGTGCCATCGGTGGCGTCGAGGAGCGGCTGCAGCTCGGCGGCGAACTCGTCGACGTTCAGCCGGCGCGACAGCACGCCGGGCGCGCGCCGCAGCGACAGCACAGGGGTGGTGAGGTTCACCGTGGGATCGGCCGTCGCGGCGATCGTCGGCTGCGGATCGAAGGTGGTGTTCGCCGCGGCCCACTGCCACAGCACAGCGAGACCCATGCCGACCGTGATCGCCACCGAGGCGAGCACTATCAGCGGGCTTGCAAGCCGGGGCTTCATCGCCACCGCTCCACCGCGCCCTCGGCGACGCGGTCGCGGAAGTTGGCGTACCGATGCAGATGGCCGAGCGCGGTGACAGCTCGGTTGCCGCTGGCGTAACAGAGCCGGCCCGTGGCCCGTACTGCCGCGGGGCCTGGGTTGGCGGGGTCGGCGACCGCGAGCTCGGTGGCGGAGAGGATCGGCTTGCCGTACCGTCGCGACAGCTCGTCGGCAGCCTGGGCGAAGCGCTCGTCTTGCCGCTCGTGGTAGGCGACGATCCGGTCGAGCCCGTGAGCGGGGTGGAAACCGCCCTCACGCATCAGCCGCGCCTGATTGCTCTGGATGCCGAGACCCAGGTAGACGATGCTGTGCACATCGGGGTGGGCGGCGATCAGCTCCATCACTTCGGGAATCGTGTCACGAACTTCTCCGCCGGCGCAGTCAACAGGGTTGTTCCTGCTCCACCGAGGTGGCAGCTTCGAGTCGATCGCCGCCAGCAGGTCGTCGGGAAGTTGCATCAGCACCAACCCGCGCTCACGGTGGATCGCGTCGCTGGTGACCACTCCCCAACCGCCGGCCGTGGTGAGCACCAGCACGTTCGGGCCAGTCGGCAGCGGCTGCGTGGCGAACGTAGCGGCCGCCTCGAACCCCTCTTCCACCGTTGCCGCCCGCGTCACCCCGGCTTGCCGACAGGCGCCATCGAAGATCTTGTCGTTCGCCGCCAAGGCGCCGGTGTGGCTGGCCGCCGCCTTCGCGCCCGCCTCGGTCGCGCCGCCCTTCACCACGACGAGGGGCTTGCGAGCCGCCACGCCGGCGAACCGGTCGAGCAGGCCGCGACCGTCGACGATGCCTTCGATGTAGGCGAGCGAGACTGCGGTGGCCTGATCGTCGGCAAACCAGTCGAGGTAGTCGGCAGGGGTGACTGCGGCCGCGTTTCCGGCTGAGACGGCACGGCTGATGCCCACGCCCGTCTGACGCGCGTAGTTCAAGAAGCTGCTCACGAAGTTGCCGCTCTGACTCGCCACGGCGATCCGCCCTTCCGGCGGATATGGGGCGACGATCTGCGCGCACAGGTGCGCAGGCGTGCTGACCACACCCTGGCCGTTGGGGCCGGCGAGCAGGATGCCGAGCTCGTCGGCCAGCGCGACGAGCTCGGCTTCGGCGGCACGGCCTTGCGCTCCCGCCTCGCCGTAGCCGGCACTGGTGAGAAAGGCGGCGCGAACGCCCTTGCGAGCACAGGCGCGCAGCACACCGGGGTTGGCGGAAGCCGGGGTGCAGACGAACACCAGGTCGATGACACCATCGGGCAAGAGGTCGATGTCGGCGACCGTGTCGATGCCGAGCACCGTCTCCCCTTCCAGGTTCGTGGCGAACACGCCTCCCTGAAAGCCGCTGGCGAGGATGTTGTGCAGGCTGACGAACCCGAACTTGCCCGGATGGGTCGAGGCACCCGCCACCAGCACAGCTCGCGGTTCGAAGAGGGCGCGGAACTGCTCGTCGGACGGCCGCCGGCGTCGCACCGGCTCGACAGCGCGCACTTCACCCAGCTCCACCAACGCGTCGACAGCCACCGGAGTGCCGTCGGCGCGGATGATCAGCGGATTCACGTCGATGCCGGCGATGTCGTGACGGGCCGATGCGGCAGCCGACAGGCCGAGCAGCACCGCGGCGAGCGCCTCGCGATCGACGGCCGCCTCACCACGAAACGCGCCGAGCAAGGCCTGGGTAGCGAGCGAGTCGATCATGTCGGCGGCGTCTGCGGCCGAGATCGGCACCGGCCGGAAGACGACGTCGGCGATGGCCTCGGCCAGCACGCCACCAACGCCGAGCATCACGTTCGCGCCGAACTGCGGGTCGCGCACGACGCCGGCGATGAGCTCACGGTTGCCCGATACCATCGGGGCGACGAGCACGGAGACCTCGCCGTCGCCGGACGTTGCTGCGGCGAGCAGGTCGGTGGCAGCCCGCTCTACCGCGGCGGCATCGCCGAGGCGGAGCCGCACGAGGCCGCGCTCGGTCTTGTGGGCGATCGCATCGCCGCACAACTTGGCCACCACCGGGAAGCCGAGCTCGGCCGCCGACCGCGCCGCGTCTGCTGCCGTGAGCACTTCGCGCTCGTCGGCCATCGGCACGCCAAACCCGCGCAACAGCTGCTTCGACGCCGATTCGGACAGCGTGTCACCAGGTTCGGCCATCCGGCCAACGGTAGCCAGACGGCGATGGCCGGGCGCGGCTCTGTCGCGAGCCCGGTCAGCGCGGCATCGACACGACCCAGCCCTCGGCGACCGCATCGTCGGCGACGAGGGGTGCCAGGAACTGCACGTGCATGTCGACCGTGGCGTATCGCGCCTGCGGTGGATACGCGGACCCGACGGCTGGAACCACCACCGAGTCGAGCAGGCCGGCGATGGCTCCCCCGTGCACGATGCCGGCGGCCTGGTTCAGCACGTTGCGGAACGGCATGCGCATCCGGCAGTAGTCGACGCGAACGTCTTCCACTTCGAAGCCGAGCAGGTTCACATAGAGGTCGGCCTCGCCGCGCCCGAACTTCGCCCAGCGCTCGGCGATGTCCGGCGGGAGCGAGGCGTACGCGCCTGCCCGACTCAAGGCATCAGCGCCATTCGATAGAACGAGGTGATGTGCAGGCGTCGCTCGGCGAGCGCGGCCCGATCGAGCGGGTCTACGTCGAGCAGGCCGCCGAGGAACGGCGCGTCGGAGAAGTAGGTGAGCAACGCCCCGTAGCCGGTCACGAGCAGCTGCTCCGGATCGTGACGGCGAAAGGTGCCGGCGTCCATCTCGCGGCGGAAGTAGGCGACGCTGCGATCCCACTGCGGCCGAAGCACCGCGGCAAGGTCGATTCCGAGGTGCGCACCTCCGTCGAGCGCCTCACGACGAACCAGCCGCACGTAGTCGGGGTTGTCGGCGAAGAAGTCGAAACCTGCTTCGAGCACGAGCTCGACCTTGTCGATGCCGTGCTCGCTCGCGCCGATCGCGTCGGCCAAGCGTTCGAACCAATCGCTGAGCAACTTCTCGAACACCTCGCCGTACAGCACCTCCTTCGAGGGGAAGTGGTGCAGCAGGCTCTGCCGGCGAATGCCCACCGCGGCAGCGATGTCGTTCAGCGACGTACCGTCGTAGCCGGCGTCGGCGAAGCAGTTGATGGCCTCGGTGAGGATCTGATCGCGTGTCGAGACGTGCTCACCCTCCGAATCGACCATGACAGCGAGCATAGCCACGGCAGGAATTGGGCCCTACCGGACCGGTGGCGGATACGCGGCCACCGTACGCCCGGTACCGTGCGACGATGGTGCACCTCTCCGCCAGCCGCGTCCTCACCGAGCACGGCCTCGTGACCGACTCCACCGTCGTGATCGACGGAGGGCTCATCACGGCGATCGAGCCGTGCGCCGGTGCCGTGCCCGATCGGCTGCTGGCCCCTGGCTTCGTCGATCTCCAGGTCAACGGAATCGACGACATCGATGTCGCCACCGCTGACGGCAGCGATTGGGAGGTTCTCGACAGCCACCTGCTGGCCCAGGGCGTCACAACGTGGTGCCCCACACTGGTCACCAGCCCGCTGCCCTCCTATGCCGCACCGCTACAACGGATCGCGATGGCGATGGCCCGCGCCGACCTTCGCCGCCCCGCCATCGCCGGGGCACATCTCGAGGGACCCTTCCTCGGCGACGCGGCCGGAGCGCACCGCCGCGAGCTGATCGTCCCCGTCGATCGCGCCTGGTTGTCGACGCTCCCCGACCACGTGGTGCTGATGACCCTGGGCGCCGAGCAACCCGGAGCGGTCGAAGCTGTGCGTGCGCTCACCGGGCGCGGCACGATGGTGTCGATCGGGCACTCCACGGCCACCGAGGACGAGTTCGACCGCGCCGTCGCCGGCGGGGCGACACTGGTGACCCACCTGTTCAACGCGATGTCGGGCCTCCATCACCGCAGCCCTGGCCTAGCCGCGTGGGCGATCACCAACCAGGCCGTATCCGCATCGCTGATCGCCGACGGGGTTCATGTTCACCCGCGCATGCTCCGCCTCGCGTTTCAGGCACTCGGCCCGGAGCGTTGCATCCTCGTCACCGACGCGGTCGCATGGCGCGCCGGCATGGTCGGCACGGTCGGTCTGAGATTCCACGACGGCGCGCCCCGACTGGCCGACGGCACCTTGGCCGGCAGCGCCCTCACGATGGACGCCGCGATCCGAACCTGCGTCGCGGCCGGCGTGCCGATCGAGGCGGTGCTCCGGGCGGCCAGCACGAACCCGGCACGCCTCCTCGGTCTCGGCGACCGGGGTGTGATCGCCACCGGCCACCGGGCCGACGTGGTCGCGCTGACGCCGAACCTGGGCGTTGCCGAGGTGTGGATCGCCGGCGAGTCGTGCCGCTGAGCGACGTCAGTCGGCCACGTCGACCTTGGCGACTACAGAGTGCACATCGACGCGCACGACCATCTCGGGCGGAACCGCGTTGCGACGGCCGTACTCGGCGGCCCGTTCGTCGCCCATGTAGCGGCCACCGATGCGGGTGGCCCATTCGAGCAGTTCGTCGGGGTCGGTCGATGTGGACGCGGTGCCCGTGACCGTGACGAAGGAGAACGGCGGGCGCTCGTCGTCGAAGCAGATCGCGACACGACCGTCACGAATGATCGACTTGCCCTTGATGGTGTCGGTCGACGTCATGAACACGATCTGATCGCCGTCGAGATCGACCCACACCGGCGCCACGTGCGGACGTCCGTCGAGTCGTGTCACCGCCAACTTGCCGGTTCGCGCCGGGTGCGCCAGCACGAACGATCGCCACCAGCCATCCGGAGCCGAGTTGTAGCCCATGGGCCCAACGGTACTCTCGGGGCATGCAGATCGTCTCCGCACTGTTCGTCGAGAACTTCGAGATGCGACAGGCCCCCGGCCCCTCCACGCGCATCGATCTCACCGGCGCGATGTTCTCGATGGCGGCGCCGTCGCCGGTTCCGGTCACGCTGTCGCCGCACCTCGTGGGATTGATCTTCTGTCCACCCGACGAACCGGGACAGGGCGTGTTCGAGGTCGTCTTCCGCAACGGTCTCGGCGAGGACGACGAGCAGATCGCCCGCAACGTGAGCCCGTTCACCGTGGAGCCAGGCAAGTTCACTTATCGCCTGGTACGTGGTGAGCTCGAGTTCACCGAGTACCGCCAGGTGTTCGCTCATTGCCGGATCGACCGTGGCCCATGGCACCTGGTTCCGTTCACGCTCCTTCCCCCTGTGAACTGAGCCGGCAGCGCCCGTTTCACCGAGGTGCGCTCCCCGGCCCTCGGATACAGTCGGCGCCGTGTCACTGACCGTCGAACAAGAGCAGCAGGCCATCGCAGTCATCCGCGGCTTGGCCATGGACGCACCGCTTCAGGCCAAGAGTGGCCACCAGGGCACGGCAATGGCTCTCGCACCGCTGGCCCACGTGCTGTACAGCCGGGTGATGCGCCATGACCCGGCAGCACCCGATTGGCCGAACCGCGACCGGTTCATCCTGTCGAACGGTCACGCGTCGATCCTGCAGTACGCCATGCTCTACCTGAGCGGGTACGGACTCGAGCTCGGCGACCTCCGCCAGTTCCGTCAGTGGGGCTCGGCCACGCCGGGTCACCCCGAGGTGCATCACACCGCCGGCGTCGAGGTCACCACTGGCCCCCTCGGCCAGGGCCTTGCCAATGCCGTCGGCATGGCCATCGCCGAACGTCGGCTCGGTGCACAGTTCCCCGGTCTGATCGATCACCACACGTTCGTGCTCGCCGGCGACGGGTGCTTCATGGAGGGGGTCAGCCACGAGGCCGCCTCGCTGGCCGGGCACCTCGGGCTGGGCTCGCTCGTGTGCATCTACGACGACAACCACGTCACCATCGATGGCGACACCGCGCTCGCGTACAGCGACGACGTCGGACGTCGGTTCGAGGCGTACGACTGGCACGTCGAGCAGCTGGGCGAGGCTGCCGACGACCTCGATGCACTCGAGGCGGCACTGAGGCGGGCGACGGCGGTCGCCGACAGGCCGAGCCTGATCATCCTGCGCAGCCACATCGGGCACCCCAGCCCCGACCTCACCGACAACCCGCACGCCCATGGCAACCCGTTCACCCCCGAGCACGTGAGCCGAACGAAAGCCGTCATGGGTGTTCCCGACGAGCCGTTCTGGGCGCCGGCCGATCTCGTTGCCTCGTACCGGATCCATTGCGCGCAGGCGGGCGCGGCTGCCCGCGCCCAGTGGGAGGGCACCAAGCAGACCACCGTCCACGATGCCGCCGCATGGGATGCGTGCTGGGCCGGTGGCGGGATCGCCGGGTGGGCCGACGCACTCCCCTCCTTCGCTGCCGGTGAATCGATCGCCACCCGGGTGGCGATCGAGCGGGCGTTCAACGCCTCACTCGATGGGGTTCCGGGGCTGATCGCGGGCGCCGCCGACCTCACCGGCAACACCGGAACCAAGCTCGCCGGGCAGACCGCGCAATCGCCAGAGCATCCGGGTGGGCGCCAGGTGTACTACGGCATCCGCGAGCACGGCATGGGTTCGGCAATGGTGGGCATGGCGCTGCACGGTGGGGTGCTACCCGCCGGCGGCACGTTCTTCGTGTTCCTCGACTACATGCGTCCGGCCGTCCGTCTCGCCGCACTCAGCCGGGCCAAGGTCGTGTTCGTGTTCACCCACGACTCGGTCGGAGTCGGCGAGGACGGGCCCACCCATCAGCCCATCGAACACCTCGCCACGCTTCGGGCCATCCCCGACCTGCAGGTCATCCGCCCGGCCGATGCCAACGAGACAATGGCTGCCTGGCGCGCATGTGTGAACCACGACGGCCCGACTGCGCTCGTCCTCTCGCGCCAGAACCTTGCCGTGTGCACCGATGGCTCGGCCGTCGACACCGGGGCCGGCATCGTGCTGGCCTGCGCCGATCCGGCTCTGGTCATCGTCGCCACCGGTAGCGAGGTGGGTCTGGCGATCACCGCGGCCGAGCAGCTCGCCACCGACGGCATCGCCGCCACAGTCGTGAGCATGCCTTCGTGGGACCGCTTCGAGCGCCAAGCCGAGTCCGATCGGCTGGCGATCTTCCCCGCCGGTGTTCCAGTGCTGTCGGTCGAGGCCGCGACCACCTTCGGGTGGGCCCGGTGGGCAGATCGTTCGATCGGCATCGACCGCTTCGGGGCCAGCGCGCCCGGCGCAGTGGCCCTCGACCGCCTCGGCATCAACGTACCCAACATCGTCGACACGGCCCGCGACATGCTCGCCACCGCGACCTGATCTCCCGAACCAGTCCCCGAAAGGACCCACCATGGACCGCCTCGCTCGCCTCCACCAGGAGTTCGGCCAAAGCCCCTGGCTCGACAACCTCAAGCGCGGCTACATCACCGGCGGGCAGCTCACCCGGCTTGCAGCAACCGGCATCCGCGGGCTCACCAGCAACCCGACGATCTTCCAGAAGGCGATCCAGGGGTCGGCCGACTACGACGAGCAGTTCCGTGAGCTGGCGGCCGCCGATGGCCCGGTGATCAACGACTACTGGTCGCTCGTGCTGGCCGACATCGACAGCGCCCTCGACGTGTTCGCGCCGCTGTACCACCACAGTCACGGGGGCGACGGTTTCGTGAGCGTCGAGGTCGACCCTGGGCTGGCTCACGACGCAGCAGCTACCGAGGTGGCCGCCAGGATGCTGCACACCCAGATCGACCGGCCGAACCTGATGGTGAAGATCCCCGCCACCGAAGCCGGCGTCCCGGCGATCCGGCAGATGATCGCCGAGGGCCGCAGCATCAACGTCACGTTGATCTTCAGTCTCGATCGCTACGAGAGTGTGATCGAGGCCTACCTCAGTGGTCTCGAGCAGTACTCGAAGGTTCCCGGAGCCGACCTGTCGCGTGTGGCCAGCGTGGCCAGCTTCTTCATCAGCCGGGTGGACACCGAGATCGACCAGCGGCTCGATGCTCTGGGCTCACCGGAGGCACTTGAGCTGCGCGGCCGCGGTGCCGTCGCCCAGGGCAAGCTCGCCTACCGGCTCTTCCAGCAGGCCTTCAGCGGGCCCCGCTGGGAAGCGCTGGCAGCGCGTGGGGCCGTCGTGCAGCGCCCGCTCTGGGCCAGCACCTCGACCAAGAATCCTGCCTATCGGGACACGCTCTACGTAGACGAGCTCATCGGCCCGCACACCGTCAACACCTTGCCCGACGCAACCATCGAGGCCTTCGCCGATCACGGCACGCTGGCCCGCCGCGTCGACGCCGACGTCGACCAAGCCGAGGCGACGTGGAACGGGCTCACCGACGTTGGAGTCGACCTCGCTGATGTGGCTGCAAAGCTGGAGCGTGAGGGTGTGAGCAGCTTCCAGAAGAGCTTCGACGAGCTGCTCGATGCACTGAGCGCCAAGGCCAGTGAACTGCGCGCGAGCTGACGCAGTGCCACTCGAGCCGACGCCAGGTCCCGACGAGCGGATCCGCGATGCGATCGCCATGCTGCCCGCCGAGCGGGATCGGCGGCTGGCCACGCAGATGGTCAGCTCGATGGTGGAGTTCTTCCAGCAGCAGCCGGCGACGATCGACCTGAAGATCACCGCCGCGGCGATCGACGAGATGGCCGAGGCGTTCGAGATGTTCGCGCCGTATCGCGACACGCCGAAGGTCACCATCTTCGGATCGGCCCGCACCAGTGCCGACGACCCGCTGTACGTGCAGGCCCGCGATGTCGCCGCACATCTGGCCGAGGCCGGCTGGATGGTCATCACCGGCGCCGGTCCCGGCATCATGCAAGCCGCGATGGAGGGCGCCGGCCGCGAGCACTCGATCGGCGTGTCGATCCGGCTGCCGTTCGAGCAGGGCGCCAATCCGATCATCGCCGGCGACGGCAAGTACGTGAGCATGAAGTACTTCTTCACCCGCAAGCTGATGCTCATCAAGGAGAGCCGCGGTTTCGTCTGCCTGCCCGGCGGGTTCGGCACGCTCGACGAGACCTTCGAGTTGCTCACCCTCACCCAGACCGGCAAGGGCCTCCCGACGCCGATCGTGTTCCTCGACACGCCAGGCGACCCCTACTGGGAGACCGTCCACGAGTTCGTCGACTCCCAACTCGTGCGACGAGGCCTCGTCGCCGCCGCCGACACCCAGTTGTACCGGGTCACCGACGATTGTGGTGTCGCCGCCGCCGAGGTGTTGGGCTTCTACGCCAACTACGACTCGCTCCGGTACGTGGGCGAGCTGCTGGTCATCCGGGTGCGGCGCCCGGTCACCGATCAGCAGCTCGCGGTGCTGAACCAGCAGTTCGGCCACCTGTGCAAGACCGGCACGATCGAGCGCGTCGAACCGCGCGAGCCCGAGCGCAAGGAAGCCGACCATCTCGAGCTGGCGCGCATCGGCTTCGTGTTCGCCAAGCACGGCTACGGCGAGCTGCGCGCCCTGATCGACACCCTCAACCGATTCGCCCCCTGACCACCACCCCCTGCCCCACCCGAGTCGCACGGGGACGCCCGAGTCGCACGGGGACGCCCGAGTCGCTGGCGGCCTACCGGGGTGCTCCGAAACCCTCGGGTCCGGGCTGAGCCCGGCCGGTCACTTGGCCCCCGTCGCCGGACCGGGTCATTCGTCGTAGGTCGGTGAATTGCCCAGAAGCCGGATCGCCTTCTCGATCGAACGACGCGCCTGGGTGAGCCGCTTGTCATCGGCCGGTCTACCCTCGCCCGCAGCCGCGGCTTCGCGCAGGCTGGTGAACGCTCGGTCGTCGAGGTCGTCGACGATCACCTGCAACTGCGCGACGAGGTCGTCGAAGTTCCCGGGAGTTGTCACGCCAGTGCCTCGTCGACGATCTGCATCGGATGCTTCACCCGCACGCCGGCAGCCTGCAGGTGCATCGCACAGCCCGGGTTGGCGCTCGCCACCAAGGTCGCGCCCGACGGGCTGGCGGCCCTGGTGACGGAATCGAGCTTCCGGTCGCGGATCGCCGTAGCCAGGGTTGGTTGAAAGGTTGAGTAGGCGCCGCCCGCCCCGCAGCACAGACCCTCGTCGTCGAGCTCGACGAGATCGGCCACCGCAGCGAGCACCGTGCGCACGGCCTGATGAGTGCGCTGCACGTGGCGAAGGTGACACGGGTCCTGCACGATCACCGGCTCGCGGCGACGGTGCACGTGGAGCCGTTCGATTCGCTCGGCGACGAATTCGTGCACGTCGACCACTCGAGCCGAGAAGGCCACGGCGTCAGGGGTGCCGAGCAGCTGTCCGAAGTGCTTCATCGCCGCGCCACACCCCGCCGAGTTCACCACCACTGGGGCGTCGCCGGGCATCGACGCGATGACACGCTCGGCCAACCGAACCGTCTGCTCGCGTAACCCGGCATGTGCATGCAACGCTCCGCAACAGCTTGCCCCGCTGGAAGGCACCGCGTAGGTGACGTCAATCGCGGCGAGCACCCGCGCGGTCGCGTGATGCACTTCGCGGAGCCAAGCATCCATCACACATCCGGTGAACAACCACACATCGGCGCCTGTGCCGACGAGCGGTGGTGGACGGCGCAGCGGCAACCGTGGGATGCCGAGACGTCGGGGCACGAGGCGGAGACGTTGTGCGCCCGCGGCGAACGTGGAGCCGACCAGCACCAACCTGTGGTGGCCGAGAACAGCGAATCCTGCCCGCTGCCAGCGTGGCGTGCTCCGATGTAGGCCTGCCAACGTGGTCCGCGTGGCCTCCATGAGGCGCCCGAACGGTACGCCACTCGGGCAAGCCGGTTCGCAGCCCCGGCATTGCACACAGGTCTCCATGAACCTGACGAAGTCGTCGGTGACCGGCGCGTGTTCGTTCTGCACCGCGCGCATCGCCGCGATACGACCACGCGGCGACAAGGCCTCCTCACCGGTCGCGCGGAACGTGGGGCAGTGCGGCAGGCACAGTCCGCAGCTCACGCACGTTGTGAGCTCGTCGACATCGATCTTCAGATCCACAGCGCAGCCGAGGGTACCTGCTCACCCGCACCGTGCAGCGACCGGATCAGGTCCGTGCGACTCGGCTCGAAGTGCCGGCCGAACCGCCACGTACCCTGGTCCCTCATGCCTGAAGGCCACACGATCGCCCGCATCGCCCGCGATCACGGGAAGCTGCTCCACCGGCGGACGATTGCCGTCTCGTCGCCCCAAGGTAGGTTCGCCGATGGCGAGCTCGTCGACGGTCACGTGCTCGAGAGGATCGAGCCGTACGGCAAGCACCTGTTCTACTGGTGGGCAAACGGTCATGTCGGCCATGTCCACCTCGGCCTGTTCGGGGCCTTCCGCGTGCACCGCGGCGACGACCCGCCGGAACCGAGGGGCGCCGTGCGGATGAGGCTGCAGACCAACGACTGCACCATCGATCTGGCCGGCCCGACGACCTGCACGATCGGCGACGAGAGCGACCGCGAGGCAATCCTCCGCCGGCTTGGGCCCGATCCGCTTAGGAAGGACGCCGACCCACAGGTCGCGATCAACCGCATCCTCCGGAGCAAGCAGGCGATCGGAGCGCTGCTGCTCGATCAGTCGGTCCTTGCCGGCGTCGGGAACGTCTACCGAGCTGAAGCGCTGTTCGTCACGGGCATCCACCCCTCGCGCCCGGGCTGTGAACTCGATCGGATCGAACTGGAGGCGCTGTGGACGACGATCGTCGGCATGCTCAGGCAGGGCGTCAAGGACAACCAGATCATCACCGTCGCCCGACACGAACTCATCGTGGCGAATGGCCCCCGCATCCGGCGGGGCGAGGCCACTCTTGCGTACAAGCGCGACCGCTGCCTGCGCTGCTCGTCACCGATTCAGGCCGTCGAGCTCGGTGGGCGCCCCTGCTACTACTGCCCGACCTGCCAACCGACCTAGCCTGCCATGACTCCGAACTGAACCCGTTAGCCTCGACGAGACATGTACGGGACCAGTCGAAGGTTTGCGGCCGTCGCAGCTGCTGTGCTGCTGTACTTCGTCGTTCTGCTGACAACGTGGGCGTTTCGCCCGTTGGACGATTCCGTGCCTGTCGGGACGGACTGGACGCCGACGACGGCCGTTCCACCCGAGCCGCAACGCCTTGTGTCTCAGTCGGTCGAGTGCAACACGCTGTTCGCCGATCAACCTCGCCGCGAGCCGCTGCCTGCACTGACACCCCAACCGGATGGCCGACCGGCTCTCGAATACCAACGCGAACCGTGCGAACTCGTCCGCACGAACGCCCAACG